>Ga0153956_1000558_pt1 | contig 40534 bp, 43 predicted proteins | sample TSFL040MetaG_FD_104704 | JGI IMG/M metagenome (GOLD analysis project Ga0153956, IMG submission 104704) | Attine ant fungus gardens microbial communities from Florida, USA - TSFL040 MetaG | ecosystem: Host-associated > Fungi > Mycelium > Unclassified | place: USA: Florida, Wekiwa Springs... | reverse complement strand
TTGAGGACGATGCCTGCAACAAGCTCCGGGCGCGTCGCCGCGATCACCATCGAGATCAGCCCGCCGCGCGAGGTGCCGAGCAGAATCGCGCGCGGCATGCCCACCGCAACCATCATTGCGAGCACGTCGGCCGTCTCGACCGGGATGGCGTAGTTGGCCGGATTTGAATCGAAATCGGACTGGCCACGGCCGCGATAGTCGACGGCAAAGACGCGCCGTGGCGTTTGCGGATCGTGTGCCAGCGCCCGCGCGACGACATCGAAATCCTCCGCTGTCCGTGTCAGGCCGGGCAAGCAGAGAACGGGCAGGGCATTAGCGTCAGTGGGGCCGATGGCGCGCGCATGCAGGCGCAATCCGTCGGCTGAGGTGGTGAAGATGTCTTGGAAAGAGGGCATGGGCGGGGCCTGTTTTGTCATGGCCCATTTTGTCATGCGCGGGCTTGACCCGCGCATCCAAAAGAGCTGCTTCAAAAAGATGGATTGCCGGGTCAAGCCCGGCAATGACAGGTCTTGGTTCCATCGGAAGCGGAAGTGCTCTACGCCCGCGCATGACGATTCCGAGTGAAACTGAAATGCTCTAAACCGCTACTGCACCGCACCGCGGCGCAGGTCGGCCTCGATCATCAACTGGTGGCTGCCGCCGAAGCGGGCGCGATAGACCTGCAGGTTTTCCATCACGCGCTGAACGTAATTGCGCGTCTCCGAGAACGGGATCAGTTCGACCCAGTCCACCGCGTCCACGCCCGCGTCGCGCGGGTCGCCATAGCGCTCGATCCATTTGCGTACACTGCCGCGCCCGGCGTTGTAGCCGGCGAACGTCATGATGTAGGAACCGCGATAATCGTCGATCAGGCCGCCGAGTTCGGCCGCGCCCAGCATGGCGTTGTAGGGCGGATCGCCTTTCAGGCGGGCGAAATCGTAGGAGCCGCCGTATTTCTTGGTGACGTACTTGGCGGCGTCCGGCGTCACCTGCATCAGGCCGTAGGCATTGGCGGGCGAGACGATCGACGGATTGAAGGCGCTTTCCTGCCGCGAGATGGCGAAGACGATGGCCTTCTCCACCTCCGGTCCCATGTTGCGATAGGGCGGAATGCCGTTGACCGGATAGGCGTAATGATCGAACGGCATGCCGCGATTGAGCGCAGCCTTTCCGGCCACCAGCATGCCGCGCGGGTCGTTGTGGCGTTCCGCCGTCTCGCATAGCGCGGCGAGCGCATCGCGATCGGCGTTCTCGCCCATGTCGGCCATGATCGGGATGATGTAATCTTCTTCTTCGAGTGCATAGAGAATTTCCACCGCGCGCACGATCTCCAGCCGCTCCGCGCCGCGTGGGGTGGCGGGCTTGCCGCTCAGGCCAAGCTGCGGCAGGCGGAGCTTCGCCCGCGCCAGCTGGCCGTAATAGCTCGTCGAATGGACTGCGGCGGCCTGATAGGCGGCTTGCGCTTCTTGATGTCGCCCGGCTGCCTCCGCCGCGCGGCCCTGCCAGTATCCGGCCCGTGCCTTGGCTGTCGGGTTCGTGGTATTGCCGCCGATATGAGCAAAGTGCTGGGCGGCCGTTGCGGGATCGTTGAGAAAGCGCAGCGCGATCCAGCCGGCGGTGAATTCACGTTCGGTCTTGTAGATGCCGCGCTCGGGCACGGCCGCGTCCCGCGCGACGCGATAGGCAGTACGCTTGTCGCCGACATCGAGCAGCTTACGCGCGAGCAGCCGCCGTTCGATCCACCATTCGTTGGTGTTGACGAGGCGCGACGGCTCGCGAGGCGCGTCCAGCATCAGCCGGGCGGCCTCCATGAACTTCTCCTCGCGCCGCAGATATTGAATCCGGCTCAGGAGATAGATCGGATCGCCGTGCAGGCTCGCGGGCACGGCCGCGAGCAGGGCTTTTGAATTGGATGCCTTGCGATTCAGGCCGATCCGCGCCTTGACCAGCGCGACATAGCCGCCGCCGAGGTGTTTGGCAGCACGCAGTGCGCCGTCGGTGTCGCTGCCATAGGCCAGCGTGTCCATCCGCCGCTTGAAATCACCACCGCTGAGGAAGGCCGAGAACTGCGACAAGGCTGCATCCTCGACGGCGGAGGAAAACGAGTCCTCATGCCATGCCTCGCGCACCAGCCGCTCGGCCCGCGCGCGGTCGCCGCGATTGAGGAGCGCACGCGCCAGCGCGAAGCGGCCCTTGGCCGAGATCGGCTGGTCATTGCCGAAGAACGACAGGATCGCGCTGTCGTCGCGCCGGTCGTCCCAGAGTGCCGCTTCGCCACGACGGCGGAAGAAGGTCTGGCTCGGCCAGCTTGGATTCTCGGTGATGAAAGCCTGATAGCGGTCGGAGGATGCGCCATTGTCCTCGCTGCGCAGGATGACCCATTCCGATAGCTTGCGCGCGACCGGATCGCTGATCGAGCCTTGCATCTGCGTGGCATCCGACTGGCGCTTGGCGCGCACGAGTTCGATGATTTGCTCCAGCGCCTGCAGATCGGCCCTCGACGTCGTCGAGGTGGAAGCAACCGCAAGCGGCGCGCGGGATTTCTTCGGCGTCAGCGCCTGAGGTGGCGGGGCTGCCTGCACCGGCGGTTTTGCCGCCAGGGGCGTGGGTTGCGCTCCGGAGAGTTTTGGCGCGGCCGGGAGTTGCGACAGCGATTTCGCGGTCTTGGGGATCACGCTGCGTGGAACGGGGCGCGGCTTCGGCAGAGGCACGGCAAGTGTGCTGGCTGGCGCGAGGAATGCGAGGAACAGTGCGCCGCTTGCAAAAGCTGTGATTTTCAAGGGAGCAGAAGCCACGGCCATCCTTCGCTGCGAATCACATCGTCGCCGTCAGCGACAGATCTAATCTATTGGATTCAGACGCCAAACAGGAATTTGACCGGAATGGCGAACTGTCATGCTAGATGCCCCGAAAGGGCGGCGAATTCGGGGCTGACAGGGATACAATCGGCGATAAAGCAAGCCGGAATCGCCGCCGCGCCCTTTCATCGCAGCGCGGGAGCCGGTATTTAATCAGTTTGCATGCGGCATTCGCAGGCCCCGGCTCGGTCAGCCGGGAAAGGATCGTTTGGAGAAAGATGATGGCGGCCATGGCTCAGTTTCGGGGATCCTTCACAGCCTTGGTCACCCCTTTCAAAAAGGGCGGCGGGCTGGATGAGGGCGCGTTTCGCAACCTCGTAAGCTGGCAGATTGCCGAAGGCTCGAACGGCCTGGTTCCCGTCGGCACCACGGGCGAGAGCCCGACCTTGAGCCACGAGGAGCACAACAAGGTCGTCGAATGGTGCGTCCAGGAATCCAACGGACGCGTGCCGGTGATGGCCGGGGCGGGCTCGAATTCGACCACGGAAGCGGTCGCACTGGCCCGGCACGCCGAGAAGGCCGGTGCCGAGGCGGTGCTGGTCGTCACGCCGTACTACAACAAGCCCACGCAGGAGGGGATGTATCGCCACTTCAAGGCGGTGAACGATGCGGTCGGGATTCCGATCTTCATCTACAACATCCCGCCGCGCTCGGTGGTCGATCTCTCGGTCGAGACGATGACGCGGCTGTTCGAACTGAAGAACATCGCGGGCGTGAAGGATGCGACCGCCAACCTCGCGCGCGTCTCGCAGCAGCGTCATGCGATGGGGCCTGACTTCATCCAGATGTCGGGCGAGGACATGACGGCGCTTGCCTACATGGCCGCGGGCGGCCATGGCTGCATTTCCGTCGTCGCGAATATCGCTCCGAAGGCTTGCGCCGATCTGATGTCGGCCGTTCAAAAGGGCGACTACGCGGGCGCCTTGGCGATTCAGGATAGGCTGGTGCCTTTGCACGATGCCGTCTTCAGGGAGCCGGGCGTTGCGGGAGCCAAGCATGGCCTCAAGCTGCTCGGCCGGCTGGAAGAGGAGGTTCGTCCGCCGCTGATGCCGGTGACGCCGCTGGTCGGCAGGGCCATTCGCGATGCGATGGTCCATGCCGGAGTGCTCAACTAAACGACGCACTGCTTATTTTGGTTGAAACTGAGAGGGTTTTCGATGCTTAAGGAATTCCGCGACTTCGCTATGAAGGGCAATGTCGTCGATCTCGCGGTCGGCGTCATCATCGGCGCTGCGTTCGGCGCGATCGTCTCCTCTCTGGTTGGCGACATCATCATGCCAGTGATCGGCGCGATCACGGGTGGTCTCGACTTCTCGAACTACTACACCGGCATGTCGAGCGCCGTTACCGCGACCAACCTCGCGGACGCCAAGAAGCAGGGCGCGGTGTTGGCGTGGGGCAGCTTCCTCACGGTGACGCTGAACTTCCTCATCGTGGCCTTCGTGCTGTTCGTGGTGATCCGCTTCATCAACAAGTTCAAGCGTCACGAAGAGGCCAAGCCCGCGGAAGAACCGGCGCCGACCAAGGATCAGGAACTGCTGACCGAGATCCGCGATCTGCTGAAGGCGAAGTGACGCCTGTCATCCGAAGCCGCAGCGATGACTGAGAAAAAAGTGCGCCCGATCAAGGTCGTTGCGGAGAACCGCAAGGCGCGCTTCAACTATGCCATCGAGGACACCATTGAGGCCGGTGTGATGCTCACCGGCACCGAGGTGAAGTCCGCGCGCAACGGCAAGAGCACCATCGCCGAGTCCTATGCGGATTCGAAGGGCGGCGAGATTTGGCTCGTCAATGCCAACATCCCCGAATATCTGCAGGCCAACCGCTTCAACCACGAGCCGCGCCGGCCGCGCAAGCTGCTGTTGCACAAGCGGCAGATCAACAAGCTGATCGGCGCGATCGAGCGCGAGGGCATGACCCTGATCCCGTTGAAAATGTATTTCAACGAGCAGGGCAGGCTGAAGCTCGAGCTTGCGCTCGCCAAGGGCAAGAAGCTGCACGACAAGCGTGAAACGGAAAAGAAGCGGGACTGGTCTCGTGAAAAGAGCCGGTTGCTGCGCGCGAGAGGATGACGAGAATGAATCAGCCGAGTTTGGAAGCTCCCGACTGGTCGAAGATTCCTGCGCCCGAAGATGACGGTGCCACGGCGCACCTGCCGGGGCAGCGGCTTCCCGATGTGGCGCTGACCGGAACGCACGACCAGAGCATTGTGCTGTCGAAAGAACCGGGCCGGATCGTCGTTTTCGCCTATCCGCGCACCGGCGAGCCCGGCAAGATCGGACTGACTGACGATTGGGACATGATCCCCGGTGCGCGCGGTTGCACGCCGCAGACCTGTTCGTTTCGCGATCTCGCGGGCGATCTGAAGGCGGCTGGCGCAAAACGCGTGTTCGGCTTGTCCACCCAGACCACGGACTACCAGCGTGAAATGGTCACGCGGCTGCATATACCGTTTCCGGTGCTGTCGGATGCCAAGCTGGAACTGACGCGGGCCTTGAAGTTGCCGACGATGGATGTCGCGGGGCAGACACTGTTGAAGCGTCTCGCACTGGTCGCGGATGCGGGCGTCATCACCCACGTTTTCTATCCGGTGTTTCCGCCGGATCGTAACGCGGCCGACGTGCTGGCGTGGCTCAAGGCCAATCCGGCGTGAATCTCCGATCGTCATGCGCGGACTTGATCCGCGCATCCATCTTTTGAAAAAGATGGATTGCCGGGGCATAAGGGCGTTCACGCCTGTCTTCGACGGGCTATGCCCGGCCATGACGCATTGATTGCTTAAGCGTAGAAACTAGTCATCTAGATATTCGCGCACGCTCGAAAACACCGCCTGAAACATCTTCGGCGTCAGCACGCCGGTGTTGGTGTTGTAGCGCGAGCAATGATAGCTGCTGAACAGGCGTATATCGTCGTGCTGGAATTCGCCGCCGTGTTTGAACGGCGCAGCACGTAAGGCAAGGCCGAGCGCCCTCAGCGTCGAGTCGTGCGAGATGCGCCCGAGCGTAACGATGGCGCGCAGGCGCGGCATTTCCCGGATCGTTCCGATCAGGAAACGGCGGCAGGTGTGAATCTCGGTCGTGGTCGGCTTGTTCTGCGGCGGCACGCAATGCACCGCGTTGCCGATCCGGCAATTCACCAGTTTCAGGCCATCGTCCGTGCGCGCTTCGTACGTGCCGGAAGCGAAGCCGTAGTCGAGCAGGGTCTGGTAGAGAAGGTCGCCGGCATAGTCGCCGGTGAACGGCCGCCCGGTGCGGTTGGCGCCCTGGACGCCGGGTGCGAGACCGACGATCAGAAGCGCGGCGTTCACTCCGCCAAATTGCGGCACTGGCCCATTGAACCAGTCGGGATGCGCGGCACGGTTGTCCTCGCGGAAGGACGCAAGGCGAGGGCAGAGCGGGCAGTCGTGGCCGGGGCGGGAGGTTTGGGGCTGGGAAATCGAGTGACCCGAGGCCGCTTTGGACCCCGGGCCGGATTTCGTTTTAGTCGTCGAACTCTTCTTCATTGGCGCGCGGTGCAATCGGACTTGTGCTCCGCTGCAGGAATTGCGGCGTGTGCTGGCGCTCCCGGGGCTCGCGCAAGGTGGGGCGCTCGCCCGGATCGCGACCGAGCTTGGACTGGAGCTGGACCAGATCAGTAAAGACATCCGCCTGGCGGCGCAACTCGTCCGCGATCATCGGCGGTTGGCTGGAAATGGTGGACACGACGGTGACGCGCACACCGCGCCGCTGCACTGCTTCGACCAGCGAGCGGAAATCGCCGTCGCCGGAGAACAGCACCATGTGGTCGATGTGTTCGGCCAGTTCCATGGCATCGACGGCGAGTTCGATGTCCATATTGCCCTTCACCTTGCGGCGGCCGCTCGGGTCGATGAATTCCTTCGTCGCCTTGGTGACGACGGTGTAGCCATTGTAATCGAGCCAGTCGATCAATGGACGGATCGAGGAGTATTCCTGATCCTCGATGATGGCCGTGTAGTAGAACGCACGAACCAGTGTGCCCCGGTTCTGGAACTCAAGCAGCAGACGTTTGTAGTCGATATCGAACCCGAGTGACTTTGCGGTTGCGTAGAGATTGGCCCCATCAATGAAAAGCGCAATTTTATGAGCAGGCGATGTCATCAAAAGATTTCTCGTCCATTGTTTCGAGGTTGTTTTTGGCGCGAGTGCTCGCGCAGGTGCTTGGCGACGATACAGTGACCGCGCAATGAAGCAAAACCTTGGCCGGTGCAACGCAAAACGAGATCAAAACTACTTTGGGTAGATGAAGGTGTCCCGATAAGCTACATGAGATGTCCGGTTGAGGGCGGTTCCATTCAAAAAAGCCAATAATTCCGGGCAAAATAGACGGTTGCGGTTTTCGCGTATTCCTTGTATCTACCCCTGCATCGCAACAAAACTTTTCAACGTGTTTTACGGAGCGGCTTCATGGCGCGCGTTACCGTCGAGGATTGCATCGACAAGGTCGATAATCGTTTTGATCTGGTGCTGCTTGCCGCGCATCGCGCGCGTATGATCTCGTCCGGCTCGCCGATCACGGTCGATCGCGACAACGACAAGAATCCGGTCGTGTCGCTGCGCGAAATCGCGGACCAGACCATCGCTCCGGAAGACCTCAAGGAAGAACTCGTGCACTCGCTGCAGAAGTTCGTCGAAGTCGACGAGCCGGAGCTGGACACGATTCCGCTGATCGGTTCGGCCGGTGCGAGCGTCGACGCCGACGACACCGAGGTGGCCGTCGAGCGCATGACCGAGGAAGAGCTGCTCAAGGGTCTCGAAGGCCTGGCCCCTCCGGAAGAACAGCCCGAGGAAGACGAGTAAGCCGGTCCTGCGGGCCCCTGAAGGCCGCCTTGAGCGGTATTGCAAGACAGCGAGGCCCGGGCAGACCGGGCCTTTTGTTTTTGGCCTTTTGCTTTTGATCCTGTTCAGGATTTCACGATAACCTTCCTTGCGGTTGGAACCCGGCACGGCGATATTCTCGTTCAGGGTATAATTCTGGGTCCGAAAGGGTGATTTGAAGATGCTGGCTGGACGCGACAGCGCAGGTCAGATGCAGGCAACCGCCGAGACGGCGGCGGTGGCGGCCGTGCCCCGGCGTCCGGGCCGCGCCCGGCCGAAAATGATGCGCCAGTACGATCTGGTGGACCGGGTCCGGGCCTATAATCCCCACACCGACGAAGACCTTCTCAACCGCGCCTACGTCTACGCCATGAAAGCCCATGGCGAGCAGAAGCGGGCCTCGGGCGATCCGTATTTTTCGCATCCGCTCGAGGTCGCGGCGATCCTGACCGACCTCAAGCTCGACGACGCCACCATCGTCGCCGCATTGCTGCACGACACCATCGAAGACACCGAGTCCACGCGCGCCGAAATCGATCAACTGTTCGGCACCGAGATCGGCGCGCTGGTCGAAGGTCTCACCAAGCTGAAGCGGCTGGAGCTCGTCTCGCGCGAAGCCAAGCAGGCGGAAAACCTGCGCAAGCTTCTGCTCGCGATCTCGAACGACGTGCGCGTGCTTTTGGTCAAGCTCGCCGACCGCCTGCACAACATGCGCACGATGGAGTTCATGCCGCCGGCCTCGCGCCAGCGCATCGCGGAAGAAACGCTCGACATCTATGCGCCGCTTGCCGCCCGCATGGGCATGCAGGAGATGCGCGAGGAACTGGAGGACCTGTCCTTCCAGGTGCTCGATCCGGACGCGCGGATGGTCGTGACGCAGCGGCTCGATGCGCTGACCGAACTCAACCGCAATCTGATCGGCGAAATTGAAGCGCAATTGTCGGCAAGCCTGGACGCACACGGCCTCAAGGCGGTGGTGAAGGGGCGGCGCAAGCATCCGTTCTCGATCTGGGTGAAGATGGAGCGCAAGTCGGTCAATTTCGAACAATTGTCCGACATCTTCGGTTTTCGGATCATTCTGGAGACGCCGGAGGAGTGCTATCGGGCGCTCGGCGTGGTGCACACCACCTGGCCGGTCGTGCCGGGGCGCTTCAAGGATTACATCTCGACGCCGAAGCAGAACGACTATCGCTCGATCCACACCACGGTAATCGGCCCCGGCAATCAGCGCGTCGAACTGCAGATCCGCACCGAGGAGATGGATCGCATCAACGAATACGGCATTGCCGCGCATGCTTTTTACAAAGAAGGCGTCGATTCCCCGACTGAGATGCTGAACCGGGAATCCAATGCTTTCGCCTGGCTGCGCCACACCATCGAGATGCTGGCGGAGAGCGCCAATCCGGAAGAGTTTCTCGAACACACCAAGATGGAGCTGTTCCACGATCAGGTGTTCTGCTTCACGCCGAAGGGAAAGCTGATCGCGCTGCCGCGCCATGCCAACGTGATCGATTTCGCCTATGCGGTGCATACCGATGTCGGCAACAGCGCGGTCGGCTGCAAGATCAACGGCCAGTTCTCGGCGCTGTCGTCGGAATTGCACAATGGCGACGAGGTCGTGGTGCTGACCTCGCGCGCGCAACTGGCGCCGCCGTCGGCCTGGGAGGCGCTGGCGGTCACCGGCAAGGCGAAGGCCGCGATCCGGCGCGCCACGCGCGCGGCTGTGCGCGATCAGTATGCGGGGCTTGGGCGGCGCATCGTCGAGCGTCTGTTCATGCGGGCCAAGATCGTCTACGCCGACGACAAGCTGAAAGGTGCTCTGCCGCGTCTTGCACGCACCTCGATCGAGGACGTGATGGCTGCGGTCGGACGCGGTGAGATGAAGGCCGCCGACGTCGCCCGCGCGATGTATCCCGACTACAAGGAGGAAGCGCGCCTCAGCGGCAAGAAGGGCGCCGCCGCGAAGAGCAAGACGCCGGATGCGGCTCCGAACAGCACGGCGATTCCGATTCACGGCATCAATGCCGATCTGCCGATCAAGTTCGCACCGAATGGCGGCGCCGTGCCGGGGGATCGCATCGTCGGCATCGTCACGCCGGGCGAGGGCATCACCATCTATCCGATCCAGGCGCCCGCCTTGAAGGATTTCGAGGAAGAGCCGGAGCGGTGGGTGGACGTGCGCTGGGATATCGAGGAAAGCGCGATGCGACGCTTTCCGGCGCGGCTGCATGTGCAGAACGTCAACGAGCCGGGCAGCCTCGCGCAGATCGCTGGCGTGATCGCCGAGCATGACGGTAACATCGACAATATCGGCATGAGCCGCCGCTCGCCGGATTTCACCGATCTCATCATCGATCTTGAGGTCTACGACCTCAAGCATCTGAACGGGATCATCAACCAGTTGCGCGCGAAGTCCGTGGTCGCGAGCGTCGAACGGGTCAACGGCTAATTCTCCGGAAAATTGGAATGTCTGTCTTGCCGATCCGCCTTGGGGTCAATGTCGATCATGTCGCCACGCTGCGCAATGCACGCGGCGGCTCTCTGCCGGACCCGGTCCGCGCGGCGCTGCTTGCGATCGAGGCAGGCGCGGACGGCATCACCGCGCATTTGCGCGAGGATCGCCGCCACATCCGCGACGCCGATATGGCGCGGTTGAAGCGCGAGATTTCAAAGCCGCTGAATTTCGAGATGGCGGTGACCGACGAGATGGTCGGCATCGCGCTCGCGACCAAACCGCACGCGGTGTGTCTCGTGCCGGAGCGGCGGATGGAGTTGACCACCGAAGGCGGCCTCGATGTCGTGGGGCAGCAGGCGGCGCTTGCACCTGCCATCGCGCAATTCAACGACGCGGGCATCCGCGCCTCGCTGTTCATCTCGCCAGATCCAGCGCAGATCGAGATGGCGGCGCGGCTGAAAGCGCCGGTGATCGAGATTCACACCGGTACCTGGTGCGATGCGCTGATTGAGAAAACCGGCAAGGCGGACGCGGAGTGGCAGCGCATCGTCGAGGGCGCGGCGTTCGCCGCTTCGCTCGGCCTCGAAGTCCATGCAGGCCACGGCCTCGACTATACGACCGCCGAGACCATCGCCGCGTTGCCGCAGATCGTCGAACTCAACATCGGCCATTTCCTGATGGGCGAGGCGCTGTTCGCGGGGCTGCCGCAGGCGATCGGCACCATGCGTGCCGCGATGGCGCGCGGCAGGGCGAAGGCGGGGCAGGCATGATTCTCGGAATCGGCTCCGACACCATCGATATCCGCCGCGTCGAGCAGGTGATGGAGCGACATGGCGCGCGGTTCATCGACCGCATCTTCACCGAGGTCGAGCAGGCCAAGGCGGCGCGGCGGGCGAAGGCCCCGCGCGCCATGGTCGCGACCTATGCCAAGCGCTTCGCGGCCAAGGAGGCCTGCGCCAAGGCGCTCGGAACCGGTATCCGGGGAGGGGTATGGTGGCGGGATCTGGGGGTGGTCAACCTTCCCGGCGGCCGGCCGACCATGCAACTGACGGGCGGTGCGCTGGCGCAGCTCCGGTCGTTGGTTCCGCCCGGCCATGAGGCCAGAATTGACCTCACGATTACCGATGATTGGCCGCTGGCGCAGGCCTTTGTCATCATTTCCGCGGTGCCCAAGTTATCAACCGAGTCCGGAGCCAAGGTCTGAGCCGGGCGGGGTTGGCCGTGCTGCGGCCGAACAAGCCGCCACCTTAATTTCCAAAGAAATATCAATCGCTTGTCGGATTGCGGCGCAGCCATTGATTGCGCCAGATGCCGCAAACGTCTAAAACCCCGGCAGGTGCTTCGGCCCATGCCGCGCCCCCCGTTTCAAGGAATCAGCACGATATGAGCACGACATCCGGCACCAAATCCGAAGGCGGAATTGGCGAGGCGATCCGCGTCGTCGTTCATGCGTTGATCATCGCGGCGGTGATCCGCACCTTCCTGTTTCAGCCCTTCAACATTCCGTCGGGCTCGATGGAATCCACGCTGCTGGTCGGCGACTATCTGTTCGTCTCGAAATATTCCTATGGCTACAGCCACTATTCGCTGCCGTTTTCGCCGCCGCTGTTTTCCGGCCGCATCTTCGGCTCCTCCCCCGAGCGTGGCGACGTCGTGGTGTTTCGCTTTCCGCGCGAGGACAACATCGACTACATCAAGCGCGTGATCGGCCTGCCGGGCGATCACATCCAGATGAAAGAGGGCCTGCTCTACATCAACGACAAGCCGGTGAAGCGCGCGCGTGTCGATGACTTCGTCGGCGAGGACCCGTGCGGCTCGGGAGACGCGACCGCGCGCGTCAAGCAGTGGCAGGAAACGCTGCCGAACGGCGTCACCTACAAGACCTTGGATTGCGTCGATAACGGCTATTATGACAACACCGCCGTCTATGTCGTGCCGGAAGGCCATTACTTCATGATGGGCGACAATCGCGACAATTCGAGCGACAGCCGCGTGGCATCGGGCGTGGGCTATGTGCCCGCCCAGAATCTGATCGGCCGCGCCCAGATGATTTTCTTCTCCGTCGATAGAGGCGAGCAGGCGTGGCAGTTCTGGCGTTGGCCGGTCAGCGTGCGCTGGAGCCGCCTGTTCTCGGCCGTCAGATGATGATCGACGACGTCTTGAACGCCGCACCGGTGCAGGAGGACGATCCGCCGGAGGCGAAGCCTGCGGCGGCGAAAGTCGCTGAACGCAAGGTCGCGTCAGACACGCCCGCAGCGGACGCGAAGCCGAAGAAGTCGCGCCGCCCGAGCGCGAAGGCGCTGATGCGCGAGATCGAGGAGCGCATCGGCCATACCTTCAAGAATCCGGCGCTCTTGAAAACCGCGCTCACGCACGTCTCGGCGCTGAAATCCTCGCAGAGCCGCACCGACAGCTATCAGCGGCTGGAATTCCTCGGCGACCATGTGCTCGGCCTGATCGTCTCCGACATGCTCTACGGCGCTTTTCCGAAGGCGGACGAGGGCGAGATGTCGAAGCGCCTTGCCGACCTCGTGCGCAAGGAAGCGTGCGTGGATGTCGCGAAGTCGCTCGGACTGCATGAAAATATCAAGCTCGGCACGGTCGGCGCCGGCGTCGGCGCGCGGCTGCGCAACAGCATCGTTGGCGATATCTGCGAAGCGGTGATCGGCGCGATCTTCCTCGATGGCGGCTATGAGGCGGCCGAACAGTTCGTGCTGCGCAACTGGACCGAGCGCATGCGCCGTCCGGTGCGTCCGTTGCGTGATCCGAAAACCGTGTTGCAGGAATGGGCGCAGGGCAAGGGATTGCCGACGCCGGTCTACCGCGAGGTGGAGCGCACCGGGCCGCATCATGATCCGCGTTTTCGCGTCGCGGTCGATCTGCCGGGCCTTGCCTCGGCCGAGGGCATCGGCTCCAGCAAGCGCGCGGCGGAAAAAGCGGCAGCGTCCGCACTGTTGAGCCGGGAAGGCGTATCCGGCGGCAAGGATACCTGAAGTGTCGGACCAGAATTCACAGACCCGATGCGGCTTTGTCGCATTGATCGGCGCACCCAATGTCGGCAAGTCCACGCTCGTCAACGCGCTGGTCGGCTCCAAGGTCACCATCGTCTCGCGCAAGGTGCAGACCACGCGCGCGCTGATCCGTGGCATCGTCATCGAGGACAACGCGCAGATCGTGCTGGTCGACACGCCCGGCATCTTCCAGCCGAAGCGGCGTCTCGACCGCGCGATGGTCTCGACCGCATGGAGCGGGGCGCACGACGCCGACATGGTCTGCGTGCTGCTCGATGCGCGCGCTGGACTGGACGAGGAAGCGGAGGCGATCTTCTCCAGACTTGAAGGCGTCAAGCATCCGAAGTTTCTCGTCATCAACAAGATCGATCTCGTGGCGCGCGAGAAGCTCCTTGCGCTCGTGCAGAAGGCCAATGAGCGGATCGCGTTCCAGCGGACCTTCATGATCGCGGCGATCTCGGGCGACGGCGTCGATGACCTGCGCCGGGCGCTCGCCGCCGCGATGCCCGAGGGGCCGTATCACTACCCCGAAGACCAGATGTCGGATGCGCCGCTGCGTCATCTCGCCGCGGAAATCACCCGCGAAAAAATCTACCGGAATCTGCACCAGGAACTACCGTATCAATCGACGGTGGAAACCGACAGTTGGAAAGAACTGAAGGACAAGTCCGTCCGTATCGAGCAGACCATCTTCGTCGAGCGCGACAGCCAGCGAAAGATCGTGCTCGGTAAGGGCGGCGCCACCATCAAGGCGATCGGTGCGGATGCCCGCAAGGAGATCGCCGATATTCTCGGACAGAAAGTGCATCTGTTTCTGTTCGTGAAGGTCCGCGACAACTGGGGCGACGATCCCGAGCGCTATCGGGAGATGGGGCTGGAGTTTCCGAAGGAATGAAAGGCTTTGAGCCTGTCGTACCGGAGAATGTGCGGCGTTTTGAAATCTGCCTTTATGCCTCGCTGCTGCTGGATACGCTCTCATTTCCCTTGCGTTCGATCCCCGAAGACGTGCCACAGGTCACGGTGGCGGCCTCCGCGATCTTCAGTGCGAGCCTGATCCTGCTGTTTTGCTATCTGGTGTGGCTCGCGGCGCATCACCGGCGCAACTGGGCGCGGCTGGTGCTGATGGCGTCGCTCGGCCTGTCGATTCTCACGCTCGTCAGCGTTCTGCGCCATGAGGGCTGGTCGTTCGCGAGCATGATCGATATCGGCTCGGCGGTACTCACGGCGCTCGGAATTTACTGGTCCTTCACCGGCGACGCCGAAGGCTGGTTTCAGTCCTGAACATGGATCCATTGCCCGTCGCGGGCAAAATCTGCCGCGTTGAAATTGCGCGGGAGCAGGCTGTGTCGGCGATTTGTGCCGTTGAATCAGACGCCTTGGTGCTGGCCTGCGATTTGCTTGAAACAACCCCGTCGCATCACGCCGGGGGAACGGAATGCTGGTTCAGTCTTCAACATCGCCGTCCGTGGCCGGGGCGCTCGCATCCCTGGTGCGTTCGGCGCCGGAAGCGCAGGGCACGCCCACAGAGCAGGCAGCGTCTGGCGGAGTAGCCGCATCGGGGACATCGCGCTACGATTTTTCGAACATGACGCCCGCGCAGATGCGCGACGCGGTGAACCGGATGATCCGCGGCGGCGAACTCAGCCTCGACGATACGAGTAGTCTGTTGTCGATCATGGCCCCGCCGTCCGGGCGGCTGAAGGCCGATGGCACACCGGTGTCGTCTTCTGAAGGCGAGCGCATCGACAACACCCCGATCGATGCTTTTGCGAAGCTCCGCGAGGGAATCGCGGGTGCCCGATGGCGGAACGACAGCGCGGCCGAGGCCGCATTGAACCGTACCATCGGGGCCCTGCAGCGCGTGCAGGGAACGGTCTCCGCGGTTGATATTCTGGCCTGAGGGCGAGGCGGCCATCCGCCGGATCGTGTAAGGTCGATTCGTGGAGTGGACCGACGAAGGCATCATCCTCGGCACGCGGCGGCACGGTGAATCCAGTGCCATCGTCGAACTGCTGACGCGCGGCCATGGCCGCCATCTCGGTCTGGTGCGCGGCGGTGCGGGCACGCGGATGCGTCCCTTATTGCAGCCGGGCAATTCGGTCAGCGCGGTCTGGCGCGCGCGGCTTGATGAGCATCTTGGCTATTACGCGCTTGAGGGAACGCAATTGCGCGCGGCGACCATGCTGGCGTGTCCGCACGCCGCCTATGGCATCACGCATCTGGCGGCGCTGGCGCGGCTGTTGCCGGAACGCGACCCGCATGACGATATCTATGATCGGTTGGAGACGATCCTGAACGATTTCGATGAACCCGCCGTCGCGGCCACGCATGTCGTCCGCTTCGAGATGGCAATGCTGGACGAGCTTGGTTTCGGCCTCGATCTGTCCAGTTGCGCCGTGACGGGGACGCAGACCGATCTGATCTATGTCTCGCCGAAATCCGGCTGCGCGGTGTCGCGCGCCGCCGGGGAGCCCTGGCGCGAGCGGCTGCTGCCGCTGCCTGTGTTCCTGCGCTTAGGGCATGAGGAGAGCGGGGCCGAAAGCGGGCGGGATCTGATGGAAGGTTTCCGGCTGACCGGGCTGTTCCTGCTGCGCAATGTGCTGGAGCCGCGCGGACAGGGCCATTCCGATGCGCGGGACGGCTTCATCGCGGCGGTAGCGCGCTCCTGGCTTCAACTCGCCGCCGGGTGAGAACGCATTCCTGAATGAAAAACGGGCCGGAAGTCCGGCCCGTTCCGAAAATCAAATCACCGCCGGATCACCAGCCACGGTAGTAGGGCCGCGCGCCATAGTAGCGGTGGCCTCCGTAGTAAGGGCGTGGGCCATAATAGCGCGGGCCAGTGCGGTAGCAGCGACGCACCCATTGCCAGCCGTTCCAGACGCGGCGGCAGACCAGAGCGACGCTCTCGGTTTGCGCGGGCGCGCCGGTGATGCCGGGGAGCGTCATGGCCTCCGCGCGCGGGGTGGCCAGGGTGGCCGCGCCTGCGATGGCGGCTGCGGCAATGGCGGTCAGAACGACACGTTTCATATCTCTCCTCCTGTGGGTTCTTTTAGGCGGCAACCCATCCCAGCCGCTCAGGTTCCATGGAACCGGAACTCTTTGACAATATCAGGGCATTTTCCGTTGTCATGAAGCCAGCGGCGCATGTCGCGCCGGCCGGGCGATTCGGCGGCTTCAATCCATCCTTGTCCCGCCCAGCGGCAGGCGGTAACCCCAGCGGCATGGGCAAGACACTGATTCCCGCTGAGCCAAACGACATTCAGGAAGTCGCGCTGCGCGATGCGCTCGAGGAGCGCTACCTCGCTTATGCGCTCTCCACCATCATGCACCGGGCGCTGCCGGACGCGCGCGACGGGCTGAAGCCGGTCCACCGGCGCATCCTCTACGGCATGCGCCTCTTGCGGCTCGACCCGAGTTCGCCGTTCAAGAAGTCGGCCAAGATCGTTGGCGACGTGATGGGCGGATTCCATCCGCACGGCGATCAGGCGATTTACGATGCGCTGGTGCGTCTCGCGCAGGATTTTTCCTCGCGCTATCCGCTGGTCGATGGGCAGGGTAATTTCGGCAACATCGACGGCGATAACCCCGCCGCCATGCGTTACACCGAGTCGCGCCTGACAGACGTGGCGCGCCTGCTGCTCGAAGGGCTGGACGAAGACGCCGTCGAATTCCGCCCGAGCTATGACGGCAGCGACAAGGAGCCGGTGGTTTTGCCCGGCGGCTTTCCGAATCTGCTCGCCAACGGCGCGCAGGGCATCGCGGTCGGCATGGCGACCTCGATCCCGCCGCACAACGCCGCCGAACTGTGCGACGCGGCCCTGCATCTGATCGACAAGCCCGCCACCAAGTCGCGCGGCCTGTTGCGCTACGTCAAGGGTCCGGATTTTCCGACCGGCGGCATCGTGGTGGATTCGCAGGAGTCGATCGCCGAAGCCTATGCGACGGGACGCGGCGGTTTTCGCGTGCGCGCCAAGTGGCATCAGGAAGACGGCGCGCGCGGCACCTGGAACATCGTCGTCACCGAAATTCCGTGGCTGGTGCAGAAGTCGCGGCTGATCGAGCGTATCGCCGAGATTCTCAACGAGAAGAAGCTGCTGCTGGTCGGCGACATCCGCGACGAGTCCGCCGAGGACATCCGCATCGTCATCGAGCCGAAATCGAAGAACGTCGATCCGGCCGTGCTGATGGAGACGCTGTTCAAGCAGACAGATCTGGAAAGCCGGATTCCGCTGAACCTCAACGTGCTGGTGAAGGGCCGCATTCCGAAGGTGCTGGGCCTCGCCGAATGCCTGCGCGAGTGGCTCGACCATCTGCGCGACGTGCTGGTGCGCCGCGCCAACCATCGCAAGAACCAGATCGAGCACCGGCTCGAAGTGCTGGGCGGCTACCTGATCGCGTACCTGAACCTCGACAAGGTCATCAAGATTATCCGCACCGAGGACGAGCCGAAGCCGGTTCTCATCAGGACTTTCAAGCTCACCGAGTTGCAGGCCGATTCCATCCTCAACATGCGGCTGCGCAATTTGCGCAAGCTGGAGGAGATGGAGATCCGCGGCGAGGACAAGGACCTTCGCAACGAACTGAAGGGCATCAAGGCGGTGCTCGCGTCCGAAGACGAGCAGTGGAAGAAGGTCGGCGAGCAGGTCAGGAAGGTCCGCGACCTGTTCGGGCCGAAGACCGCGCTCGGCAAGCGCCGTACCCAGTTCGCCGACGCGCCGGAACACGATCTCGCCGCCATCGAGGAGGCGCTGGTCGAGCGCGAGCCGATCACGGTGGTGGTGTCCGACAAGGGCTGGGTCCGTACGCTGAAGGGCCACGTCGAGGATCTGTCGAACCTGTCGTTCAAGACCGACGACAGCCTCGGCTTTGCGTTCTTCGCGGAGTCGACCTCGAAGCTGCTGGCGCTCGGCACCAACGGCCGCTTCTACACGCTCGATGCGCAGAAACTGCCGGGCGGGCGCGGCCACGGCGATCCGATCCGCATGTATATCGACCTCGAAGGCGATGCGAACATCGTGTCGCTGTTCGTCAACACCGGCGGCCGCAAATTCCTGGTCGCGAGCCATGATGGGCAGGGCTTCGTCGTCAACGAGGACGATTGCGTCGGCAACACCCGCAAGGGCAAGCAGGTGCTCAACGTCACCGCGCCCAACGAGGCGGCTGCGATGTGCAATGTTATGGGCGATACCGTCGCGGTGATCGGCGAGAACCGCAAGATGCTGGTGTTCCCGCTCGATCAGGTGCCGGAAATGGCGCGCGGCCGCGGTGTGCGGCTGCAACGCTACAAGGACGGCGGCCTGTCGGACATTGCCACCTTCACGGCGAAGGATGGGCTGACGTGGAAGGATTCCGCTGGGCGTGAATTCTCCGCGACGTGGAAGGAACTGGCCGACTGGCGTGGCAACCGCGCCGACGCAGGCCGCCTGCCGCCGAAGGGCTTTCCGAAGTCGAACAAGTTCGGCAAGGGCATCGCGTAAGCTCACGAGGTCATTCCGGACAGACCGCTAAAGCGGTCTGATCCGGAATTCCGATCCGGTTTGACAAAGCGTTTCCTCACGTCGAGATTCCGGGCTCGTTCGCGGTGCCCACGCCCCGGAATGACAGGGGATGTTTGAGGAGAGCGTCATGGTTCGCCGCAACGAAATCCGCGAAGGCGAAGTCGCCGTCACGCCGCCATCGCCAACAGATGCCGGGCTGACTTTTATCGGCCGCATCCACACGCCCTGGACCGACCGCATGATGACGCCACGGCAGGGGCGTCACGATGGCCCCGAATGCCGCCTCGAAATCTTCGAGCCATGGGTGGCCGCGCTGAAGGGTATCGAGACATTCACGACCGTCGAAGTGCTGTACTGGCTGGATCAGTCGCGGCGCGATCTCGTGCTGCAAAGCCCCGCCAGCAACGGCGAGGTTCACGGCACCTTCTCGCTGCGCTCGCCGGTGCGGCCGAACCCGATCGGGACGTCGGTGGCGAAACTCGTGCGGGTGGAGGGGAGCATGGTGACGGTGCAGGGGCTGGATTGCCTCGACGGTACCCCGCTGATCGACCTCAAGCCTGACCGGTGCCTGTTCGCCCCGATTGCCCCGAAGCAGCCGGGCGACGACGAGGTCGCCAGCTAACGCTTCTGCAAATCACTTGCATCTAAATCCCGCTCCATGCATTCTATGGGCATGGATGCACGGACACCCCCCACGGCGGAACCGCCTGTTGCCGCCGCCAATGGCTGGCGTGCGGCCAATCGCGAGCCGTCGCTGGCCAATGTCTTCGGTTCGATCAGGGTCAGGCAGGGCGGCTCGTTCTGGGCCAAGCTGGTGGCCTTCCTCGGGCCGGGCTACCTCGTCGCCGTCGGTTACATGGACCCCGGCAACTGGGCGACCTCGCTCGCGGGCGGCTCGAAGTTCGGCTATGCGCTGCTCTCGGTCGCGCTGATTTCCAACATCATGGCGATCATCCTGCAGTCGCTGTGCGCGCGGTTAGGCGTCGGCGCGGGGCGGGATCTGGCGCAGGCCTGCCGCGATGCGTTCCCGAAATGGGTGGCGTGGCCGCTGTGGCTGTTCGCGGAAATCGCCATCAGCGCCACCGACCTTGCCGAGATTATCGGCACCGCCATCGGCCTCAATCTGCTGTTCGGCATTCCGCTCGAGATCGGCGTGCTGATCACGGCACTCGATGTGTTTCTTATTCTCGGATTGCAGGCGCTAGGCTTCCGCTGGGTGGAGGCATTCGTCGTCGCCTTGCTCGGCGTCATCGCGGCCTGTTTCGCGATCCAGATCGCGCTCGCCGATCCCGATTGGGGTGCGGTCATCAGGGGCTTCGCTCCGACGACCGAGATCGTGCGCAACCCCGACATGCTCTATCTCGCGCTCGGTATTCTTGGCGCGACTGTGATGCCGCATAATCTTTATCTGCATTCCGGCCTTGTGCAGACACGCGGTTATGGGTCGAGCGAGGCGGACAAGCGCGAGGCCATCAAGCTCTCGACCATCGATTCCACCTTCGCACTGTGCCTTGCTCTCACCATCAATGCCTCGATCCTGATTTTGGCGGCGGCGACCTTCAATGCCGGAGGGAATTATCAGGTCGCTGAGCTTGATCGCGCCCATGCGCTGCTCGCGCCGATGCTGGGATCAAGCTGGGCGCCGATGCTGTTCGGCATCGCGCTGCTGTGCTGCGGATTGAACTCGACGGTGACCGCGACACTGTCCGGCCAGATCGTGATGGAAGGCTTCATCAATATCCGCATCGCGCCGTGGCTGCGGCGGCTTATCACGCGCGCCATCGCCATCGTGCCGGCGGCGCTGGTGACGATCTGGTATGGCGCGAAGGGCTCGGGCGAGTTGTTGATCCTCAGTCAGGTGGTGCTCAGCCTGCAATTGCCGTTCGCCATCGTGCCGCTGGTAATGTTCACCGGCAGCCGCGCCAAGATGGGCGTGTTCGTGGCGCCGCGCTGGCTCACCGCGGCAGCCGCTGTGACGGCGGCCGTGGTCATCGCATTGAACGCCAAGCTGGTGTTCGATTTCGTCAGCGGATCGTGACGAAACCGAACACAGACGAAGGCTGCGTTAGCTCGCGAATACCGAAGGCACGCCGAGTATCTTGATCGGATCGTCGCCTTCCTTCAGGCCCATCAGCTTGATGAGGGCAGGTGCGATCTGGTCCCAGCGCTCGCGTGCCATGGCCTTGCCGGACGGCGTCTTGGCTTCATCGAACAGACGCTGGAAAACGTAATAGACGATATGGCCTTCTTCCTTGGGCGTCTTGGCGCCCCAGCGGTTCTTGGCGAGGCCGCGCCACTTGCTGCCGTCCGGCACGACCGACTCGGGCACGAATTGCGAGATCAGGTCGGCGTCGTGCGTGAATTTCGCGATGTCGTTTTCCGGCTCCGGATAGACGCTTTCCCATGCGCCTTTCTTGCCTGCAGCCTTGTCGATCGAGGCGCGGAAGTACCAATAGCCAGTGGAGTGTTCGACGACCGCGGCTTCGATGGTGTCGATTTCCTTGTCTGAATATCCGCCGACCTGCCGCAACAGATCACCTGCCATCACCGCACCGGTGACGTTGTGGATCAGCGCGCGGTTGTCGCCGACCTTCGGGTTGGTCAGAATGCTTTCGTCGTTCCAGAAGTTCGGCGAATTTTTCAGGAAGCCGGCCTTGCGCAGCCGGGCGACCATATCGCGGGCTTTTGCAAGCTGGGCCGGATTGGTCAGCACATCCTCTTTTTCTTCCTTGGCGATGTTGTGCAGGATGTCGCCTGCGAGCGCCAGCCGCCTGTCGGCGGCAGGCATCTTCTCATCCATCGCCATCTTGTAGACGAATGCCGCACAGAGCCGGTTATGCAGGATGTCCTGCGTCGGGTCCTTCACCTGACGCTCCTCGGTGGAGATCATGACATCCATCACCTTCTGAAGGTCGGGTGTTTCCTTCAGATAGTTTTTTTCCATGCTCAGGAACGGCTCGGGCAGATCGTATTTGTCTTGTGGCGCCGCGAGCGCCGGTTGAACGGCAATCAGGCTGAAGGCGAGTGTCGCGATCAGGCCGGAATGTCGATTGAACATGTGTTTCCCCCTTTTTGTGTTTTGGGATGGTCGAGATGATTTTCCTCGGCTGCGGCATTGAATGACGATGCGATACAGAAAAACAATAGGTCGCGCGCGACGAATGGACGTGCCTGGATGCCGCGAGTGTCGCGGCCCACTATGTGGGACGTCGTGAGGTTGAACTGAGCGGCGGCTAATCAGCCCGCCGTCATCCTGAATCAGTCCTGCGGCTCGGATGCAACCGCGCCGTTCACGTCGACGCGCAGCCAGCCATTCGGCGCAAGCCGCTGTTGCGGCAGAAAGCGGCCCTTGTAGCCCATCTTGGCCGAGCCATCGATCCAGTAGCCAAGATAGACGTAAGGCAGGCCCATGCTGCGGGCGCGCGCGATGTGATCGAGAATCATGAACGTGCCGAGCGAGCGATCCTGCTCGCCGGGCTCGAAGAACGAGTAGACCATCGACAGGCCGTCGCCGAGAATGTCGGTCAGCGCCACCGCGATCAGATCGCCGCCCCTGCCGGTGATTCCGGTGTCGGGCGTGCGGCGGCGATATTCGATGATGTGTGTGGAGACATGGCTGTCCTCCACCATCATGGCGTAGTCGAGCACGGTCATGTCGGCCATGCCGCCGTCATGGTGGCGCGCGTCGAGATAGGCGCGGAACACCGAATATTGTTCGGAGGTGGGGATCGCGTCACGCATCTCGCCGACGAGATCGGCGTTGCGGTGAAGCACCTTGCGCAGGTTGCGCGAGGGCTTGAATTCATCGGCGATGACGCGGACCGACACGCAGGCGCGGCACATGTCGCAGGCCGGGCGATAGGCGATCGACTGGCTGCGGCGGAATCCGCCATGGGTGAGCAGGTCGTTGAGTTCGCCCGCCTTGTCGCCGACGAGATGCGTGAAGACCTTGCGCTCCTGAAACCCTTCGAGATACGGGCAGGGCGTCGGCGCCGTCAGGTAGAATTGCGGCGTATTGCGCGAATGTTGCGTCACGTCAGGCCGTCAACCCCGGATCGTGAGCGGCGGCAGGTTCCACCGCTCGGTGCGATTCATATGGCAAGCATCGCTCGCGTCATCTGGTCCGTCAATCAGAACGAACGGTCTGCGGGCACGGTCGCGGCCGTATTCACCAGCACGGTGCCAAGCACCAGATCGTGCAGCAACTGGCCGCGCCGGTTGAAGAACCCGACCACCACGATCAGCGGCGTCAGGAACGACACCGAGAACCAGTAGGCGAGTGCGTGGATCACGCCGAGCAGGAAATAGGGGCGTCCGCCGGACAGCATTTCCATATGGATGCCGAGCATGCGCATGCCGATGGTGGCTGAGTGCGGGCCGCCGAGCGAGAGGCCGTAATAGAACAGCGCCCAGATGATCGAGAACGGCGAGATCAGCCAGAACAGCGCCCAGCCAAGACCAAGCGTCACCACTCCGAACAGGAGGATGAAGATAGATGCCAGCACGATCGGTACCGACAGCACGAACAGGTCGATCAGGAACGCGACGAAGCGCTTCGTGAGCACACCGGTATAGAGCGCGAGATCGCTCCGCGCGTCATAGGTGTAGGGACCGGAATACGGGTTGTTCCGCCAGGTGTTTCCACTTCCCTGCGTATCAGACATGCCTTGCTCTCCTCTGCGCCTGTCCAGCACGTCAAGACGTGGTTGTTCAAGGAACGCGATGCAAGGTTCCTGGCGCTGACAGCAGGAAAATAAATATAAGACGTGGTCAGAGTTCTAGCAGGGCGTCTTCGCCGATAGGTCCGACGAATCGATAACCCGCTTCGGTCAGAAGCCGCAGACAGGGTTCCGCCCAGAGATAGGCGTGTTGGACCTCGAGCAGAATGCGCCGCGGCCATACGTCTTTCGGCAATTCCCGGATGATAGGGAGGATGGCACGATCCTCATATCCTTCGACGTCGGCCTTGAGGGCCGCGATCCTGCTGACGCCTTGTTGTTTGACGATGTCCGGTATGGTGACCGCGGGGACTTCAATGGCAGTCTCGCCGACCTGCGCCGCGGCGCTGGTCTGTCCCCAGTTATCGGCATGAACATAGATCGAAATTGTTCCCGGCGCATCGCCGGCGGCAGCCTGGACGACTTCAATATTATGGAAGTCGTTGAGAGCGATGTTCTCACGCATCCGGTCCGCGATTTCGGCCGTCGGCTCGATGGCGATCACGCGGCCGGTTTCACCGATCTTGCGCGCAGCATAAAGGGAGTAGAGGCCGCAATTCGCGCCGATGTCCACGAAGACATCGCCGGGGCGCAGATCGCTGGTGATGTTTTTGATATTTTCAGGATCGCGCGTTCCATGCCGGATGAGATCGCGCTCCACTTGGTTGTCGCCGAAATGAGCGCGGACTTTTAACCCATCGACCTCGATATCCAGTGTAGGGCTTCGTGCGGCCAGGAAGGAGAAGGCAGCTTTTCGCAAATCGCCGCGGATCAATTTACGGCGGATGCCGCCCATCAGGAAGGCGCTGAGTGTGGAGCGCCCCCACGGTTGTATGGAATCTGTTGTCATTAGTCTTGAGCCTATTTGCGTTCGCGCAGCTTCTCCGCCGCGAAGGGCGCGAAGTAGGTCAGTACGCCGTCGGCGCCTGCGCGTTTGAAGGATGTGAGGCTTTCCATGATCGCGCGGTCACCGTCGAGCCAGCCGTTGTTCACGGCCGCCATCAGCATCGCGTATTCGCCGGACACCTGATAGGCGAAGGTCGGCACCGCGAAGGCATCCTTCACCCGGCGGATGATATCGAGATAGGGCATGCCGGGTTTGACCATCACCATGTCCGCGCCCTCGGCGATGTCGAGTTCGACTTCGCGCAGCGCTTCGTCGGAATTCGCTGGGTCCATCTGATAGGTGCGCTTGTCGCCGTTGAGCGCCTTGGCGGAACCGACCGCGTCGCGGAACGGGCCGTAGAAGGCGGAGGCGTACTTCGCGGCATAGGCCATGATCTGCACGTCGAGGTGGCCCGCTGCGTCGAGCGCCTCACGGATCGCGGCGACACGACCGTCCATCATGTCGGACGGCGCGATGATGTCGCAGCCTGCTTCCGCCTGCACCAAGGCCTGCTGCACCAGCACCGCGACGGTCTCGTCGTTCATGATGACGCCGTCGTCGCGCAGCAGGCCGTCATGGCCATGGCTGGTGAACGGATCGAGCGCCACGTCGCACAGGATGCCGAGATCGGGAAATTCCTTCTTGATCGCGCGCACCGAGCGGCAGACCAGATTGTCGATGTTCAGCGCTTCGGAGCCTTGCGGATCGCGTAGCGAGGCTTCAGTATAAGGGAACAGCGCGAGACAAGGGATGTTGAGCTTCATGGCGCGCTCGGCATCGCGCACGCATTGGTCGACGGAGAGACGTTCCACGCCCGGCATCGAGGCAACCGCGTCGCGCCTGTTGTCGCCGTCGGCGACGAACAGGGGCCAGATCAGATCGTTGCAGGTCAGCGTGTTCTCGCGGACGAGGCGGCGCGCCCATTCGGTCTTGCGGTTGCGGCGCAGGCGCGTGGTGAGATGCAGTGCGGTTTCCGGTGCGCGCGCCTCTGCGCGGAGCGGGGTATCGCGGGGTTCGATCGGTCGTCCGAATTTGATCGCCATAATGCTTATTCTCCTGCCGGAGCTTTATCATCCCCGTCTGCCTGCGTCACCGCGCGAGGACGAATATCTGGATTGATTTTATGGCGGCGAACGACCAAAGCTGTCGCGATGAACGACGATTTTGAGCCACCGAAAAAAGTCCAGATGGTGCGGGTCAACGATCCCGCACGGCAGAATCGGCATGGCGGCCTGACCTCGCTTGCAAGCAAGGTCGAGACCGGCGAAACCACATGGACCACGCGCCTCGTCATGTTCCTGCGCGCGATGGCTGTGATCGCGATGATCATGGGCCTTTACAACTGGGCGCAGATCACCGGGTTCCTCGGCGGCCGGGACGGCGCATTCGAAGTGCAGACGATGCAGTGGCAGGCGGCCACGGTTTATTTCGCGGTGATCCAGCTCGTTGCGGCGGTCGGGTTGTGGCTCGCGACGCCGTGGGGCGCGGTGGTGTGGCTCACCACGATCGTATCGCTCGCGGTGGTCGAGATCATGTTTCCATCGATCTATGGCGGACACTTTCTCGTCGTGCTGTTCGCGGCAGTGCTGCTTGCAGCCTATCTCGCGCTGGCGTGGATGGCGGCGCGCGAACGGCCACCGTAGAGGCTCGTGATATTTTCGATATGTTTTTCCAGGCCACATTTCGATGTGGCCTTTTTTGATGCCATTTTTTTCGATCGACGATTTTTCGATGATTGACGAAACCTTTCCGGTTTCCGCGGCCTTCGCTTCAGAATGCGACAGATTGTGGAGCGAAGCGTGAACAGGGCGCTCCATTCCTGAATCAAATCTTACGAAAACCCCTGAAAACACTGGCTAAATCAAACGTTTACTCAATCAAATAAACCTTCTCTTTATTGTGTTTTTTAGGCTCGTGTTCAAACGCTCCCCTTAAGTTGCAGTCATCAGGCGGGACAAAAGTTTCGTCGAATAAGTCGTAAAAACGACAGGGGAAGTGTCATGATGAAATCCGCAGCCAAGGCGGTCACGCCTGCCGCGAACGAAACCGCCGCGCCGGTTCAGCCGCTCTATCTCGAAGCTCTGACGCTTGTTGAGCGTCTGCATCGCCGTCTGCTCGACGTCATCAAGGACGAATTCGATCGTCGCGGCCGCTCCGACATCAACTCGGTGCAGGCGCTGCTGCTCTACAACATCGGCGACAAGGAATTGACCGCCGGTGAACTGCGCACGCGCGGCTACTATCTCGGCTCGAACGTGTCGTACAATCTGAAGAAGCTTGTCGAGATGGGCTTCCTCGATCACCAGCGCTCGCGCGTCGATCGCCGCTCGGTGCGCATCAGCCTGACCGAGCAGGGTCAGGAAATCCGCCACATCGTCGACGCGCTGTATCAGAAGCACGTCAAGACGGTGGAGCAGGTCGGCGGTATTTCGAACGATGAGTTCTCGACGCTGAACAAGTCGCTGCATCGCCTCGAGCGCTTCTGGACCGACCAGATCCTGTATCGGCTCTGAGATTGATTTCAGGGTGGCGTGAAGGCGCACGAAAAGTGTTCCGGCGGAAAGCCGGTCACACGCCACCCATTTCTTGCTCTTAAAGCTGGATTGCCCTCCGGTTGATGCGGCCTTCTCGCAAGAGGAGGCCGTTTTCTTTTGGCGCGCCCCGGTGTAGCCCTGTGCGCCGGAGGAACAATGAACAGAATTCAGATCGGCGTGATCGCCACGGCTCTATTCCTGGCGGTGGTGATCTTTGGACTGACGCGGCAGAGCTTCGAGAAGCACGATCTGCTCGGCGTCATTCCGGGCATGACGCACAAGCAGGCGGAGTCGGTCGGCAAGGCGCGGAAATGGGGCTGTCAGGATCAGCCCGCGGCGCGTGAGTTTGTCTGCATGACCGGGCAGGGCAGATTGTCCATCTCGTATCTGGCGGGCGGCGACCAGCAGGTGACGGGTGCCACGCTTCGGCTCGCCGGTGCGCAGGGCTCCGCGCAGTCGCTGGCCGACGGCATCTCCGGGCAATACAGGAAGCAGCCGGTCCGCGTTGAGGGGCAGGAGCCTGCCATGACGTTCACATGGGAGATCGACAAGGGCATTGAACTGCAGCTGCGCAAGACGGCGGATGCGACCGATATTTCGATCCGCCGCGACGACCTCCAGAAACGACGGGATAGCGAGACGCCGGCCGCTCCGAAATAGTCCCGAAGAAGCCCTCCGAGGGAGAATCGACTCGTAAACGAGTCCTGAATCGACCGGCCTCACTTTCAAAAATAAAGCCCGAGACTCTTGCGCGGACTCTTTCCATCATCCCAGCATGATGAAAGCGATTCCACGCATAGGCCGCGCCCATATCCAACTTGTGCTGATGCTCGCTTTGGCGGCGGGCTGCCTGTTGAACATGCTGTCGCTGTGCGCGCGGTTGTGAGCGGGGTACGTCCTTTTAAGGATATCATTCCTAATATTTGCGACGATGATGATGCTTCCGGAAGCCGGGAAAGGTTGTGGTTCGCGCTGAAACACTAAATATCAGCTCCTTTCGCCTCAGCTTGGCCCTGCGGTCCACATATGGTATGTCCGCAGCACTTTCTTCCGCCTTTATCCTCACCTGATCGCGTCGGCCGACCGGCGCGGTGGAGATCATTCTTCAATGTCGTCTTCCGCGAAAACTGCCTCCGCTCCGAATCCGTTTTTTACCGCCACGCTGAACGAGGCCGATTCCGAGATCGCCGATGCGATCAAGGGTGAACTCGGCCGTCAGCAGCATGAGATCGAACTGATCGCGTCGGAAAACATCGTCAGCCGCGCAGTGATCGAGGCGCAGGGTTCGGTGCTCACCAACAAGTACGCGGAAGGTTATCCGGCGAAGCGCTATTACGGCGGCTGCGAATGGGTCGACGTGGTGGAGAACCTCGCGATCGAACGCGCCAAGAAGCTGTTCGGCGCGCAGTTCGCCAACGTGCAGCCGAACTCCGGCAGCCAGATGAACCAGGCGGTGTTCCTGGCGCTCTTGCAGCCCGGCGATACCTTCATGGGTCTCGATCTCGCGGCGGGCGGCCATCTCACGCACGGCTCGCCGGTCAACATGTCCGGCAAATGGTTCAAGGCCTCGCACTACACCGTGCGCCGCGAAGACCAGTTGATCGACATGGATGCGGTGGCGAAGCAGGCGCAGGACGTTAAACCGAAGCTGATCATCGCGGGCGGCTCGGCCTATTCGCGGCCGTGGGACTTCAAACGTTTCCGCGAGATCGCCGACAGCGTCGGCGCGTATTTCATGGTGGACATGGCGCATTTCGCCGGTCTCGTCGCGGGCGGGGCGCATGCCTCGCCGGTGCCGCATGCTCACGTCACCACCACCACCACGCACAAGTCGCTGCGCGGCCCGCGTGGTGGCCTGATCCTCACCAATGACGAGGACATCGCCAAGAAGATCAACTCGGCGATCTTCCCCGGGCTGCAGGGCGGCCCGCTGATGCACGTCATCGCCGCCAAGGCGGTGGCCTTCAAGGAAGCGCTGCAGCCGGACTTCAAGGTCTACGCGAAGAACGTCGTCGAAAACGCCAAGGTGCTTGCAGAATCGCTGCGCGGACACGGTTTTGAGATCGTCTCCGGCGGCACCGACAACCATCTGATGCTGGTCGACCTTCGCCCGAAGAGCCTGAAGGGCAACATCTCGGAGCGCGCTCTGGTCCGCGCGGGCCTGACCTGCAACAAGAACGGCATTCCGTTCGACCCCGAGAAGCCGTTCGTGACCTCGGGCCTGCGCCTCGGCACGCCCGCGACCACCACGCGCGGCTTCGGCGCAGCCGAATACAAGCAGGTGGCCTCGTTGATCGCGGAAGTGCTCAACGCGGTGGCGCAGTCGCCGGATGGTGCCGCGCCGGGCGTCGAGGAATCGGTGAAGAAGCGCGTGCGCGAGCTCACCGATCGGTTCCCGATTTATTCATAAGCGGAAGGCGGGTCGCGCATGCGTTGCCCAAGCTGTAGCAGTCTCGATACGCAGGTGAAGGATTCGCGGCCCACGGAGGATTCCTCCGTGATCCGCCGACGCCGCGTGTGCCTCGCCTGCAATTTCCGCTTCACGACGTTCGAGCGCGTGCAGTTGCGCGAACTCACCGTCATCAAGCGCAACGGGCGGCGGGTGCCGTTCGATCGCGACAAGCTGGTGCGCTCGCTGCAGATCTCCTTGCGCAAGCGCCCGGTCGATCCCGAGCGGGTCGAGAAGATGGTGTCCGCCATCGTCCGTGAACTCGAAAGCGCGGGCGAGGCTGAAGTCTCGTCGGAGGCGATCGGAGAGATCGTGATGGAGCATCTGCGCAAGCTCGACGATGTCGCCTATGTGCGCTTCGCCTCGGTCTATCGCGATTTCCGCGAGGCCAAGGATTTCGAGGCCGTGCTCGGCGAATTGTCGGACGAGGGCCTGCCGACCATCGTGAAGCAATGACGGCCGGGGCGGCGGCGGCGTTTTCTTCCGAGGATCACCGCTTCATGCAGTTGGCGCTCGCGCTCGGGCGGCGCGGGCAGGGGCGGACATGGCCCAATCCCGCCGTCGGCGCGGTGGTGGTGAAGGACGGGGTCATTCTCGGGCGCGGCTGGACGCAACCCGGCGGACGGCCGCACGCCGAGCCGGTGGCGTTGCAGCGCGCGGGTGAGGCTGTGAAGGGTGCGACGCTCTACGTCACGCTGGAGCCGTGCTCGCATCACGGCAAGTCGCCGCCCTGCGCCGACGCGGTGATCGCGGCCGGAATTGCGCGCGTCGTCTCGGCGATCGAGGATCCCGACGCGCGTGTCGCCGGACAGGGCCATGCGCGGCTGCGCGGCGCCGGTATTCAGGTCGATGTCGGACTATGCCGCGAAGAGGCGGCGCACGCCCATGCCGGGCACTTTCTGCGTGTGCGCGAGCAGCGCCCTTATGTGACGCTGAAACTCGCGGTCTCGGCCGACGGCAAGATCGCGGCGGCGGGACACAAGCAGGTCGCGATCACCGGCGAGACGGCGAATGCGCGGGTGCATCTGTTGCGTGTGCAAAATGACGCCATCCTGATCGGCATCGGCACGGCGATGGCGGATGATCCCATGCTGACCTGTCGCCTGCCGGGCATGGAGCGACGCTCGCCGGTGCGCGTCGTGCTCGACCGTGCGTTGCGATTATCAGGCAACAGCCGCCTCATTCATTCGGCGCGGGCCACGCCGCTCTGGTTGATGGCATCCGAGACGGCGGAAGCGGCTGCGGCCACCAAACTCGGTGCGGCAGGTGCTCATGTGTTTCATTTGGCCGTAGATGACCATACGCCCGGGCTCGATCTGACAGCTGTGCTGCATACATTGTCCGCGCAGGGGATCACGCGGCTTCTGGTCGAGGGCGGCGCCAAGGTGGCGGCGGCTTTCCTGAGGGCCGGTCTGGTCGATGAGTTCTGGCTGTTTCAGGGCACACAGACGATCGGGGCCGAAGGTTTGCCTGCGCTGGACGGGCAGAAACTGGAAACGGCCGTCGCGTCCGGCTGGCGTATAGAGAAAACGGAAATGTTCGGAGACGATCACCTGACGGTTTTCCGACGCGGCACGTCCGTCTGAAAGAGTAGAGTTCATGTTCACAGGCATCATCACCGACGTCGGCGAGATCCTCTCCATCACGCCCACCGCGCAGGGGCAGTTGCATCGCCTGCGGATCGGTTGTGCTTACGATCAGGCGACCATCGCCGATGGTGCGTCGATCGCCTGCAACGGCGTCTGCCTCACGGTGGTGCGCTCCGGCGTCGAGGCAGGGCGGACATGGTTCGAGGTGGACGCTGCGGCGGAAACGCTGCGGCTGACCACGGCGAAGGACTGGGCGCGGGGCGCGCGCCTCAATCTCGAACGCGCGCTCAAGATCGGCGACGAACTCGGCGGCCATATCGTCTCCGGCCATGTCGACGGTATCGCCACCATCGTCGTGCGCGAGGACTTGCCGGATATGGCGCGGTTCGAGCTGCGCGCGCCCGGTGCGCTGGCGAAGTTCATCGTGGCCAAGGGCTCGGTGACGCTCGACGGCGTTTCGCTCACCGTGAACACAGCGGTTGGGGATGTGTTCTCGGTGCTTATCATCCCGCATACGTTACAGGTGACGACGCTCCAGGCTTGGCGGGCGGGCAGCGCGGTGAACCTCGAAATCGACGTGATGGCCCGCTACGCGGCGCGGCTGTCGGAGATGCGATAGCCGCTTGCTTTATAAGCCACGGCGACTACAACCGCGCCCGGAAATGTAAGTAAAAACCGACTGACGGATTTTTCGATGGCCACCCCCCGCCGGGCACAATTGGACGACAAGACCGACATCAGCGACGCCCGCGTGGTGATCGTCGAGGCGCGGTTCTACGACGATATTCAGGATGCCCTGCTGGCAGGCGCGCAGGCCGAACTCGACGCCGCGGGCGTCGGCTACGATATTCTCAGCGTGCCGGGCGCGCTGGAAATTCCGGCGGCGATCGCGATCGCGCTCGATGCCGCGAAGAAGAACGGCCGCCCTTATGACGGCGCGGTGGCGCTCGGCTGCGTGATCCGCGGCGACACCATCCATTTCGAGATCGTGTCGATGGAATCCTCGCGCGGGCTGATGGACCTGTCGGTGTCGCGCAGCGTGCCGCTCGGCAACGGCATCATCACCGTGAACAACGAAGAGCAGGCATGGGAGCGTGCCCAGGCCGACAAGCTCAACAAGGGCGGCGATGCCGCGCGCGCCGCGATCCAGATGATCCGCATCAAGCGCAAGCTGGCGAAGCCATGATGGCACAAGCTCCCAAGATCGAGGGCAAGGCGAACCGGCGCGGTGCGGCGCGGCTTGCGGCCGTGCAGGCGCTGTACCAGATGGACATCGCGGGTGCCGGCATCAACGATATCTTCGCGGAGTTCGAAAGCCACTGGCTCGGCAACGAGGTCGAGGGCGACGAGTATCTTCCGGCGGAAGCCGCGTTCTTCCGCGATATCGTCTCCGGCGTGGTGCGCGATCAGGGCAAGATCGATCCGATGCTGGACGAAGCGCTCACGCGCGGCTGGCCGCTGAAGCGGATCGAGGCGATCCTGCGCGCGACCATGCGCGCGGGCGCGTATGAACTGGGACACCGCAAGGACGTTCCGGCGCGCGTCGTCATCAAGGAATATGTCGATGTCGCCCACGCTTTCGTCGAGGCCGACGAGGCGGGGATGGTGAACGCCGTGCTCGACCAGATCGCGCGGCAGTTCCGGGCAGGGGAATTCACGCGGGACTAGGCGTCCGGTCCGTTCGGGCCGAGGCTCTCTCCCCGTCATTCCCGCGAAAGCGGGAATCCATGTTTGCAGGTTGGGTCCCCGCCTTCGCGGGGACGACGGGATAGGCGGTCGGGATATAGCAACATGGCCTCTGCCGAAGACGATCTCATCGCCCGATACTTCCGTCCGCTCGCAACGCATGCGGGCGCGCTCGGGCTGGTCGACGATGCAGCCGTGCTGGCCGCCTCGGGCGAAGATATCGTCGTCACCACCGACGCCATTGTCGAAGGCGTGCATTTTCTTCCCGACGATCCGCCGGAGACGCTGGCCCGCAAGGCGCTGCGGGTGAACCTCTCGGACCTCGCGGCGAAGGGCGCTACCCCCGCCGGGTTCGTGCTGACGCTGGCGTTGCGCGACATCAATGAAAGATGGCTCGCGCCGTTCGCGCAGGCGCTCGGCGAGGATGCGGCGACGTTCGGCTGTCCGCTGCTCGGCGGTGATACGGTCTCGACACCGGGACCGCTGATGATCTCGGTGACGATCTTCGGCAAATTGCCTGCGGGCACGATGGTGCGGCGGAGCGGGGCGCAGCCCGGTGACATCGTCGCCGTGACCGGCACCATCGGCGATGCCGCGCTCGGTCTTGCCTGTCTCAAGGGCAAGAAAATGCTCGACGATGAATCCGCCTGTGAAGCCCTGATTGCGCGCTACCGGATGCCGCAGCCGCGCAATGCGCTGGCGGAAGCAATCCGCACGCATGCCAACGCGGCGATGGATATTTCGGACGGGCTGGCGGGCGATCTCGCCAAGCTCTGCGCTGCGTCGAAAGTGTCGGCCACGGTGGAGGCTGCCGCCATTCCTCTGTCCGATCCGGCACGGCGAATTCTATCGTCCGGCACGGCCGGGATGGAGATGTTGATCGCGGGCGGCGACGACTACGAGGTTCTCTGCACCATTCCGGAGAATCGCTGGGACGCGTTCCGCGAGGCGGCCGGGCGTGCGGGCGTTGCGGTTGCCGCGATCGGTCGCATGCAAAAGGGTACAGCCGTCCCGGTCTTTCTCGATGCATCGAACATGCCGATGCCGCTAAAGCGATTGTCCTACAGCCACTTTTAGAATTGGTGCGTTGCACCTAATCACTTCGCCGAGCCCGCGATCGCGGGACGATTTGGCTATGGGCTGCCTCATTGCGCCCGCAAAATGATTTTGGCAGAGTTTGCGCCGAATTGGGGAAGCGATCATCCGAGAGCTGCACTCATTTTGACGCCGTCCGCGTGTTGCGGAGCACGGCCGTCTGTCGGGAAACATCAGGGGCAATTCAATGACAGCTTTGTGGTTGATCGTGCTTTGTGGAGCACTTTCCATTGTCTATGCGGTGTGGGCGACTTCGTCGGTGCTGGGGGCCGACGCCGGTAATGCGCGTATGCAGGAAATCGCGGCGGCGGTGCGCGAGGGCGCGCAGGCCTATCTGCGCCGCCAGTATCTGACGATCGGCATCGTCGGCATCGTCATCTTCGCGTTGCTTGCTTACTTCCTCGGCATCCTGGTTGCGGTCGGTTTCCTGATCGGCGCCGTGCTGTCCGGTGCTGCCGGCTTCATCGGCATGAACGTCTCGGTGCGCGCCAACGTCCGCACCGCGCAGGCGGCGACCAAGTCGCTGGCGGGCGGCCTCGAACTCGCCTTCAAGGCGGGTGCGATCACCGGCCTTCTGGTCGCGGGTCTCGCTCTCCTTGGTGTGACGCTCTATTTCATCCACCTCACCCAGCAGCACGGTCTGAAGCCGAACGATCGTGTCGTCATCGACGCGCTCGTCGCGCTCGGCTTCGGCGCGTCGCTGATCTCGATCTTCGCCCGTCTCGGCGGCGGCATCTTCACCAAGGGTGCGGACGTCGGCGGCGATCTCGTCGGCAAGGTGGAAGCGGGCATCCCCGAGGACGATCCACGCAACCCGGCGACCATCGCGGACAACGTCGGCGACAATGTCGGCGACTGCGCGGGCATGGCGGCGGACCTGTTCGAGACCTACGCCGTGACCTCGGTCGCGACCATGGTGCTGGCGGCGATCTTCTTCGGAAGCACGCCGATCCTGACGCAGGTGATGACGCTGCCGCTCGCCATCGGCGGCATCTGCATCATCACCTCGATCCTCGGCACTTTCTTCGTCAAGCTTGGGCCGAGCCAGTCGATCATGGGTGCGCTCTACAAGGGCCTGATCGCAACCGGCCTGCTGTCGCTCGCGGGTGTGGCCATCGTCGTGCACCAGTTGATCGGCTTCGGTCCGCTGGCGGGTGTGAGCTACACCGGCATGTCGCTGTTCCTATGCGGCGTGGCGGGTCTCGCCGTCACCGGCCTGATCATCTGGATCACCGAATACTACACCGGCACCGACTTCCGTCCGGTGAAGTCGATCGCGCAGTCCTCGGTCACCGGCCACGGCACCAACGTGATCCAGGGCCTCGCGATCTCGATGGAGTCGACGGCGCTGCCTGCCATCGTCATCATCGCGGGAATCCTCGTCACCTACAGTCTCGCGGGCCTGTTCGGCATCGCGATCGCGACCACCACGATGCTGGCGCTGGCGGGCATGATCGTCGCACTCGACGCCTTCGGTCCGGTCACGGACAACGCGGGCGGCATCGCGGAAATGGCGGGCCTGCCGAAGGAAGTCCGCAAGGCCACCGACGCGCTCGACGCGGTCGGCAACACCACCAAGGCCGTCACCAAGGGTTACGCGATCGGCTCCGCCGGTCTCGGCGCGCTGGTGCTGTTCGCGGCCTACAATCAGGACCTGAAGTTCTTCATCGCCGACTCCGCGCATCACACCTATTTCAAGGACGTGTCGCCGGATTTCTCGCTGAATAGTCCTTACGTCGTGGTCGGCCTCCTGTTCGGCGGCCTGCTGCCGTATCTGTTCGGCGCGATGGGCATGACGGCGGTCGGCCGCGCGGCGGGCGCCATCGTCGAGGAGGTGCGCCGTCAGTTCCGTGAGAAGCCGGGCATCATGCAGGGCACCGACAAGCCGGACTACGGCAAGGCCGTGGATCTGCTGACCAAGGCGGCGATCAAGGAAATGATCATTCCGTCGCTCTTGCCGGTGCTGTCGCCGATCTTCGTCTACTTCGTGATCTATGCGATCGCGGGCGGCGGCGCGGCAGGCAAGTCGGCGGCGTTCTCCGCGGTCGGCGCGATGCTGCTCGGCGTGATCGTCACCGGCCTGTTCGTCGCGATCTCGATGACCTCGGGCGGCGGCGCGTGGGACAACGCCAAGAAATACATCGAGGACGGCCACTTCGGCGGCAAGGGATCGGACGCCCACAAGGCGGCCGTGACCGGCGACACCGTCGGCGATCCCTACAAGGACACGGCGGGCCCCGCCGTGAACCCGATGATCAAGATCACCAACATCGTGGCGTTGTTGCTGCTCGCGATCCTCGCGCATTGATCGCAATACGATACTGACGAAAAGCCCGCGGCATGCCGCGGGCTTTTTTGTTGCGCGGGCTTAACTCATCGCTCTGCGACAATTTGAAGACAACGGTCGTTGCGATCCACAGAAAAGATTTCAGCGGCTGACGGAAACCGAAACCGTGTTCCCGCGTTGATGGTTGGGGCCGGAACCCTTCCGGTTATTCAAGGGAGCCACGACATGGCAGGCGACGACAAGGATCCGTTCGAGCAGGGGAAACTCGCACGCTTCAATCAGGAGCCGCGCAAGAACCCTTATCCCGAAGACACCGAACAGCATGCCCGCTGGGAGCAGGGGTACGATTTTGTCGCCCGCGGGCTGGTCGCGGGGTAGCGCGACCAGCGCGTTGTCAGAGTGTCAGTCGCGGAATTTGATCAGCTTGAAGATCGGCGCAAGGTAGCTGATCTCCTGGCCGCTGGTCGGCGTGGTGCGGCTGATGAAGTCGAAAATCTTGCCGTCCTTCAGGCCGTAATTCGCGACGCGCCTGACGGTACGGTTTTTGTCGAAATAGACCGCGATGACGCGCTGGTCGATCACCTCCTGATGCATGAAGGCGACCTTCCGCTCCGTGCGCTGCGAGATGTAATAGAACACGTCGCCGTCCAGCGTTGCGACGGTGGACGGCGTGCCGAGCACCACCAGCACCTGATCCTGGCTCGCGCCGATCTGGATTTGTTCCAGCGCGCCGGGCGGCAGGATGTAGCCGCGCTGGAATTGCTCGCCGGTGCATCCGGCAAGCGCGAGGCCGAGCGCCAGCACGGCCACGGTGCCGCGCAGGGTGCGCGCCATGGAGCGGGGGCGGGGATATGAGGAGGCGGGGGCGCGAAACGTCATGTCAGGCGAAGGCCTTTCTTGCAGTCCCGAGGTTCTTGCATCGCAGGAGCGGTTGACGTACCCGGCGGCACGCTTCATTGCAACTACAGAACCGCGTGCCCGGGCAGACGGGCCGGTCAACGGATCGGAAGATGTTCTCGTTTCTCAAGAAATCGGACCCGACTCAGCGCACCATCGAGGCCATCTATGGCATGATCGTGACGCAGGCCCGGCAGCCCGCCTTCTATGCCGCTTTCCATGTTCCCGATACGGTCGAGGGCCGTTTCGACATGGTGCTGCTCCATCTGTGGATGGTGCTGCGGATGCTCCGGCAGGGGGCGGGGGGAGAAGAACCGGCACAAAGGTTGTTCGACCGCTTTTGTACCGACATGGACGACAATCTGCGTGAGATGGGGGTCGGTGACCTGACCGTCCCGAAACGGATGCAGAAGTTCGGCGAGGCCTTTTACGGCCGCACGGCGGCCTATGATGCCGCGCTTGCCGCAGGCCACGCCGAGATGGCGGTTTCGCTCAACCGCAACATTTTCAACGAAGCCAATGCGGCGGGCGCGGAGCAGCTTGCCGCCTATGTGACGGATGCGCTGGCGCGCCTTCAGGGCGTAGATCAGGTGGCCTTCGCGCGCGGCGAATGGCAATTCCCGGCCGTGACCGGCCCGGCGGAAGGATAACCGGATGAGCGGACAGCATCCCAACCCTGACAACCTTTCCCGGGACAACCCCTGGAGCCATCCGGTGATGGTGGCGAAGATTCCGGCGGCGGGATCGCACCTGACGTTTACCGCCAATGCCACTGAGCGCGCCGCGCTGGCGCAGGTCGCGGGCGTCCGGGAAATTCTGGAGGCGCAGGCGAGTTTCCATCTCACCCATGTCCGGGGCGCCATTCAGGCGCGGGGCCGGGTCAGCGGGCTGATCGGGCAGGACTGCGTGGTGACGCTGGAGCCGCTGCAAAGCCGGGTGGAGGAGGATATCGACGTCACCTTCGCCGAGCCCGGCACAGCCGCGGCGGCGACGCCGAAGGTGGATATCGACGGCGACGAGCCGGACCCGCCGGAACTCATCGTCAACGGGGCCATCGACCTTGGGCGGCTCGCGACCGACATGCTGTTTCTGGGAATCGACCCCTATCCGCGCAAGGCGGACGCGGCGTTCGCGGCGACCGATGAGCCTTCCGAGCCGGAGGATCATCCGTTCGCGGCCCTGAAGGCCCTGAAGTCTGCTCCGAAAGAGCCGAAAAAGGACTGATTCCTGGTGGAGTGGATTTGACATTCGCCATCCACCGACCGCAGGCTCGCAAAGCGAATGTCAAATCCAAAATTCCACTAGAATCGTATATTTGCTAGTGGTTCTTTGATTCCAACATTCGCAAACATGCCAGCCCGAATGGAATGCGAATGTTGGAATCGGACCACTAGAGATCAAGGAACGAGACAGGCCGGTCAAGATATTGTATCGGCTATCGAACCGGCTATTGTGGAAGGGCGGCGGTATGACTGTCCCTCACGCGCCGTCTCGCATTGCCAATCGCGGTTCGTTTCCCGGTCAGTCGCAAACTCATCGGGCTTGCCGCACAATCAGGTTCTTATACCGGCCATGGCCCAGAAGGTTCGTATTGCGCTCGATGCCATGGGCGGTGATTTCGGCCCCCCGGTGGTAGTCCCCGGCGCGGGAATCTCGCTGACCCGGCATCCCGACACCGAATTCATCCTGTTCGGCGACAGCGCCGCCATCAACCGGGAGCTTGAGAAGCACCCGGCCATGAAGGCGGCCTCGAAGGTCGTCCATACCGACGTTGCGATCACCATGGAGGAGAAGCCGAGCCAGGCGCTGCGCCGCGGCCGCAAGACTTCCTCGATGTGGCTGGCGCTCGATGCGGTGAAGAAAGGCGAGGCCGATGTCGCCGTCTCGGCCGGGAACACCGGCGCGCTGATGGCGATGTCGCGATTCAACCTGCGCATGCTGCCCGGCATCGACCGTCCGGCGATCGCCTGCGTCTGGCCGACCATCCGCAGTGAATCCGTGGTGCTCGATGTCGGCGCCTCGATCGGCGGCGATGCGCGCCATCTGGCCTCGCTCGCGATCATGGGCAGCGCGATGGCGCGGGTGTTGTTCGATATCGAACGGCCGACCGTGGGCCTGCTCAATATCGGCGTGGAAGAGGTCAAGGGCGTCGAGGAGGTCAAGGAGGCGGCCGAACTGCTGCGTTCCATGGACCTGCCGGAACTCGACTTCATCGGCTTCGTCGAGGGAGACGGCATCGGCAAGGGTGCGGCCGACGTGATCGTCACCGAAGGCTTTTCCGGCAATATCGCGCTGAAGACGGCGGAGGGCACCGCGCGCCAGATCGCGGAATACCTGCGCAGCGCGATGGGCCGGACATGGCGTTCCAAGCTGGGCTATCTGTTCGCCAAGAGCGCCTTCAAGGCGCTGCGGGACAAGATGGACCCGCGCAAGGTCAATGGTGGGGTATTTCTCGGCCTCAACGGCGTTGTGATCAAAAGCCATGGCGGCACCGATGCCGAGGGCTTTGCGTCCGCCGTTGATGTTGGCTATGAGATGGTCCGCTACGATCTCCTGACAAAGATCAATCAAACTCTCAACCGTGACGGCGGGTCGCTGACCCTTATGCCGGCCGCGCAGGAGGCTGTTTCGTGAGTGTGATGCGTTCGGTTGTGATAGGGCATGGCGCGTACCTGCCCGAGCGCGTGGTGACCAATGCGGAGCTTGCCGGCAAGGTCGATACCTCGGATGAGTGGATCGTCCAGCGCACCGGCATCCGCCAGCGCCATATCGCTGCGGACGGCGAGTTCACCTCCCATCTCGGCCTCAAGGCGGCACAGGCGGCGATTGCCGACGCCAAGATCGACGCGCAGTCGATCGATTTGATCGTGCTCGCGACCTCGACGCCGGACCACACCTTTCCCGCGACCGCCGTGCAGATCCAGAATGGGCTCGGCATCCATCACGGTGCCGCGTTCGACCTGCAGGCGGTGTGCAGCGGCTTCATTTTCGCGCTGGCGACGGCTGACAATTTCCTCAAGGCCGGGACCTATAAGCGCGCGCTGGTGATCGGGGCTGAGACCTTCTCCCGCATTCTCGATTGGAACGATCGCGGCACCTGCGTGCTGTTTGGCGACGGGGCGGGGGCGGTCGTTCTCGAGGCGCAGCAGCAGCAAGGCACCAGCGCCGATCGCGGCATTCTCACCACGCACCTGCGTTCGGACGGCCGTCACAAGGACAAGCTGTACATCGATGGCGGCCCGTCCTCGACGCAGACCGTCGGTCACCTGCGCATGGAAGGCCGCGAAGTGTTCAAGCACGCCGTCGGCATGATCACGGACGTGATCGTCGATGCTTTCGCGGCGACGGGAACAACCGCCGAGGACATCGACTGGCTTGTTCCGCATCAGGCGAACAAGCGGATCATCGATGCATCGGCCAAGAAACTCGATATCGCGCCGCAAAAAGTGGTGCTGACGGTGGACCGGCACGGCAACACGTCGGCGGCCTCCATTCCATTGGCGCTCGCGGCGGCAGCCGATGACGGACGCATCAAGCGTGGCGATCTGGTGATGCTGGAAGCGATGGGCGGCGGCTTCACCTGGGGCTCGGCGCTGGTGCGCTGGTAAAAAATAGATCGAATGCAACCGAATATTGCGTTCGAATATCATGCGGTTGCATGATGAGTGCGGTTGACCCGTTGCAAGTAACCTCTTATTTTTAAGCATAATTTGCACGCTGTAGCTGGGGTCGGATCATGAGCGAGAGCGGAAAAACA
>Ga0153956_1000557_pt1 | contig 40542 bp, 35 predicted proteins | sample TSFL040MetaG_FD_104704 | JGI IMG/M metagenome (GOLD analysis project Ga0153956, IMG submission 104704) | Attine ant fungus gardens microbial communities from Florida, USA - TSFL040 MetaG | ecosystem: Host-associated > Fungi > Mycelium > Unclassified | place: USA: Florida, Wekiwa Springs... | reverse complement strand
GATCGAAAAGTGTCGACCGAGTTTTTGTTCGATTGCTTACCCATTGCATATAACTCCATTTTTCGCAGGTTTTTTATAGTGGCGCTCTACCTCGATCCTTCACAACCGAACGCTTGGGGTTTTTTCTGGCCGTGATAGCGACAAGGCTGGAAATCGCGGCAACGTAAAAAATACGGTTTTTTATCTTGCGGAAGCCTTATGGTGGACCTGCTCTGCGTGCTCTTGCGGCGACATGCCTCCCAGCTCGTCTTGAATACGGCGATAGACTTCCTCGCGATGAACGCTGACTTCTTTCGGTGCGGAAATTCCAAGTCTTATTTGATTGCCACTAGTGCCAAGAATTGTGATCTTGATTTCATCGCCGATTACCAGAGTCTCGCCGAGGCGACGTGAGAGTACGAGCATGGTATAACCCCCTGAGCAATTTGTTCGGGGGCAGTTTTGGAGAACTGGCAAGCTCAGTCAAAGGTGGGGGTGTTTTATGGGAGGTATCCTGCATACAGAATTCTGTATGAAGTTTTCTGTATACAGGACGAGGTGATGAGTTTATTGATTCAGGATTTTAGTCAGCTATATCAGCTATCCATAGATAAGGATAACGTATTGGGGATGAGTTCAATCAGTATATTATCGGGGTCTCGTACCGTAGCCATCATGTCACCGTTACCAACTTCCAAACTTTCCTCGCTACCCGCCAGGCCCATGTTGCGCAATCTTCCAAGGACTACGGGCACATCAACCCAGAAAGAAAGCATAAGAAATCCGTAATGCGGCGCAGCTGGAGGTGGCGCATGTTCAGCCCCGCCGTCAAAAACTACAAGTTCTAACAATCCTCCGTAGGGATGAGATGAGTCCCCGAGGTAGATAACCCGAATGGAGTTCGATGATGCTTTAAAGAGCTTCTTGTAGTTACTCTGAAAATTCGAATCCACCAGTTCTTTTAATCCGATACCATCTTTATAGAATTTAAGCGTTTTATCCAGATCGGCAGGGCATATCGCGACATGGTGGATGAGGCTTGGTACACCGCTATGGTACGGTTCAATTTTCACACTCATTCTGATCGCTCACTTGAAGTTGTAGGTGACGTCAATTCCGAACGTTCTTGGATCACCAAATGCCTGTAGCTCGGTAGTTGCACTGCCTGGAAACGCAAACACGATGTTTTTCTCGTCGGTCAGGTTACTGATCCAGCCAGCAATTTCTAAACGCCCATCTTGTCCCGTGGGAATATCGCTGAGAGCGATACGGGCATTCACCAATGTGTAGGCATCTTGTCTTCTGAAAGCCTTTGATGCGTACGCATATTTATCCGTGAATGAAGCGTCAAGATGAAGCTTAAGTGTTCCGAAATCGAACGATGGAAATGCGTAGTCAATGGTTGCGGAGCCAGCATGTCGTGGCGTCTGTGTTAGAACAAATTTTTCAAGTTGGCCGCTGATAGGGTTTGGTTGCAATGGCATATCATAGTTCAGATAGGAATAATTCAGCCCAATATTCAGGCCCTTTATTAGTGCCGCCAAAAGCTCGACCTCGGCGCCATTCACGCGCACTTTCTTTTGAGCATTTACAGTTTCGTTATACGTGACATTGTTTGGGTTGGAATAATCGAGTTGCAAGTCGCTATAAATATTATCGAATGCGGAGAAATTGGCCCGAAGCCTCCTGTCGAACCATTCGGACTTCAACCCGACCTCTGAGCTTTTTACAGTTTCCTCGCCATACGGTCGGAAGGTTTGTGAGCGAGGGTTGGCGCCTCCGGCGTGATATCCGGTTGATCTTTTCGCATACGTGTTTAAATTTTCCATCCAGTCGTAAGCAAGAACTAGCGTGTAATCCGTGTGGTGCGAGTCGAAATCAAACCTGTCCGTTACGTATTCTGTCTTTTTTCCTTCCTTGCTATCTCTTGTATATCGGAGCCCACCTGTTAGATGCAGTTTGGATTCGAATATTTCAGGGCTCCAGGTTGCTTGTGCGTAAGCGGCTTTAGAGTCGGAGCTGACCTTCACCGCTCTCAAGGGGTCGGGGAGTTGCGTGTAAGGGTTTATGGTCGTGGGAGGGACTATCCGGGGAATGCCTGGAGCAAACAAATCAAGGTTGAAATAATTCTGTGTGTTTTCCGTTCCGCTGGAATGGTACCAGAATAAACCAGCTACTCCTTGAATCGTGCTGGTATTAAAAAGCCCTTGAAACTCTTGTGTGATTTGTTCTTCGGATAAATATACGTTGGTGTTAAGCCCACCGAAATATAATGTGCCATCGTAATTGGCATTGGTTTCTTCTTTGGTTCTCTTCTTTGCTGAAAGCGACTTAAAGGTGAGGGTATCGGAAACATCCCAGCTCGCAATTAATGAGTCAGTCCATTGCTTTGTTGTTGTAGGCCGCAGAGTGACAGGAAAGCGGACCTCTTTTTCTCGGTTGCGCTCCTCGCCAATCAATCCCGGGCCGTCGATATACATCTGGAAGTAGTTTTGTGATGCCAGTGAGCGTGTTTGGTCGTGGGCGAAATCGACAGTTATCGCATCAATAGGTTCGTACCTTAAGCTGAGCCTTCCGCCGTCCTTCTGCCATGCGCCGTAATTCCACTCACCCGGAGCGGCATTATGAACCCACCCGTCGCGTTGAGCATGGATATAATCGACCTTGGTTTTGAGCCCGTAAACTTCTGGAAGATCAATTCGAGTAGACGTGCGCCAGCCGTTATAGCTGCTGACCCCCGCTGATTGCTCGAACGAGAATGCGCCACTGGGTTTTCTCGTGATAAGGCTTATGGCGCCGCCAATGGCGTTCCGGCCGAACAGAGTACCTTGGGGACCTCGCAGTACTTCAATTCGCTCCAAATCGGGAACCTCGGCGTTTAAGCCCTGCGCTCGGCCTTGGTAAATCCCGTCTACATAGACAGCTACAGCGCTTTCCCGCGCAATCTCTGACACGTCAGTGGGGCCGTTGCCTCGAATAGCCAGTATCAGAGTGGATCGAGAGTTGGCGTAAGGCATGATTCGCAGAGAAGGGATAATGCCATCGCTGAGCGAGTCCAATCCGGTTACACCAAGCTGCCTCATTTGCTGGTCGTCAAGAACGGAGATGGCGATTGGGGTGTTCTGGAGGTTTTCCTCACGTTTCTGTGCGGTTACAGTGACCTCTTCCAACTCCCCTTTTCCGTGAGATGCCGGGTCGTTGGCATATGCTGTATTTATTGCTAGTGAAATTGAAACCGCGAGTAGGGATGGTTTTTTCGAGCAATAGAAATACATGCGTTCCTCCTAAACGAGCAAGATAAATGGAGCTTTTTTAAAAACTATTATGAAAGCTGGACGTTGAGCGCCCGTATACCCCGGGTAGTTACTGTGCTAACCCATTCAACATCGTGTTGAATGCGGCATTCGACCTTTTTGTATCGCTCAAGTATTACTTCCAGGGCCACCCGGATTTCTGTTCTCGCTAAAAGGGAGCCAATGCAAACGTGGTCGCCGTATCCAAATTCGAGGTGGCGCTTTTTATTTTGCCTATCGATATCGAATTTGTCGGGATCTGGGAAAAGGGCGGGGTCGTGATTCGCGGAGGCGACGATGACGGAGCAGACTTCGCCAGGCTGTAGTGAATGGCCGTTCAGTTCCACTGGACTTACGACGGTTCTAAGCAGCCTATGAGTCGGACCATCTATACGTAGCAATTCCTCGATGAAATCGGGAATGCGGTCAGGCTGGGCCTTCAAGAGCGAAAACACGTCATCCAGGTTGGAGAGGTAGAGCATGGCTGAGGCCAGCACTTGCGCTGTGGTATGAAATCCTGCGCTCAGAAATAAATCCAGGGCGCTTTTTAGCTCATAGTCGCTCAATGCCGCGTTATTTGGCCTGATGTTGAGCAGCCGTGTTGTCACATCATCCTTGGGGCATTTTCGTCTTTCAGCAATCAGATTTTTTAGGTAATCGTTTTGCTCCTCCATGACGGCATGATAGCTCGCCTTAAAATCCTCGGGAGGATCAAACGGAGTGGATTTTTCCCGAACATGGATGGCTTGTCTGATTTGGTCGCTGGTTTGTATATCGTCGGCAACGATCAGTCGGCCGATAATGGATCTGATGTAGGGGTACGCAAATAGCTCTACAAATTCAAATGACCCTGAGCCGATACCATCAAGAAAGCGCTCTGTTTCACTCCGCATAAAGGGGATGAGCTTTTTTATGGAATCGCCAACGAACTCCCGATTGACAAGGCTTCGATGGCTGGCGTGAAGCTCTGCATCCTGCGAAAGAATGTACATGCTTCGCTGGCACTCGGGCTCGATCCATGCCGCCTCGGAAACAATTTTGATTCCTTTGCTGCTGAAGATGCTTGGATTCTTGAGCGCAAAAATAACATCTTCACTTCGGGTTATTGCGACTTGCCCGTCTGTCAACCGGCAGATCGGGTAGTGATTTCTCATCTCGGCATAAAAAGGGTATGGATTTCGCTGCACAAAAGGAGAGCCTAAATCTGTTTCATAATACGGAATTTCCATGCCGATCCTTTTTTCATTTATTAGTTACCGTCGGATTTTGGTATACCCTCGACGTACGCATTCAGTTACAAGATAGGTTGTATTTCTGATGCCTAATACTTTTTTGGTTTCTGCAATCTTCTTGTTAACTTGCGAAACGCTGATCCCTAAATGCTGAGCTATCTCGCCTAACTGATAATCATCGTTGGCGAGACAATCCACTATTTGGAGATTTAGCGAGTTGGGGCGAAGCGCTTCATACCCCTGGTCGAAATTCACCTTAAACTTGCTTGAACCAATGTGACATACACATTGTGTCATTATCGCTAGCTTCATGCGGTGCTTTTCGGCCAGCACCCACGTTTCTTTTGGGGTTGCGTGCTTCGCAGCCACGGAAAGGATTGCTTTACCTTCCCCTATTAATGGCACCGCAATGTCGTAGTAGTCATTAACTCCCCATTGTTTAATTCCGCTTATTATTTCGATGTTTGACTCATGAATCTCTTCATCAATTCCACCAACGGTTAACTGGGTCTCGACCATCGACTGAGTAAACACCGTTATACGTTTGTCGTCCTTGAGTAATCTGTCCAGCATGAGGTCTTTTTCAAATAGACGTTGATCTGTGTAGAAAGATCTGTCCCGTTCCGGATAGCTCCATACACAGTGTTCCGCGTCGAATTTATTTCTCAATAAAAGCAGTGCAACCTGGGTGAAGCCAAGAGCGCGGACCTCGCTATCGAGCTTCTTGAACATCTGGCGTTGATTAGATGATTCACTCAGATATTCGGTGAAGTTGATTTCATAACTCGTAAGCTGTGCCGCGAGCTTCAGATCGCTGACATCCAGCCATTGGGGCCAGTCGTTATTTTGCAAAACTGTCGTGTGCATCACTGCCTGCCTCTCTCTACCACATTCTTGTTAGTAGTCCCTGGCGACTTCGGGGCCGTACTCCTGTGCGCAATATAGGCACACGGCTACCAAAATCCAATTATTTAAATCGATTTCAACGGCAACCGCTATATAGATCGAAAAGAGGAACAGATTCCCCGGCCCTGTTCCGTTGCACGAATAAGCCAGGCGGGGGAAGGCAAAGTGGAAACTACTCGAATAGCGAAAGGTGTGAAAGAACGCCATCGGGCGCTTTTGGGTTTGGGTGTCTAGCGGATTATTTAAGGCTTTTAGTTGGACGATGAGTTTGGGGCGGAAATGCAAAAACCACAAGCGCGGATAGTCCTTGTTCGCACTTTCGCGATAATCGGATAACTTGTTGATTTTCTATATGAGGACGGTGCCAGGGGCGGACCTGAGCCATGGGGTTAGCCTATTGTTTTTAAAGGCTTTTATTCGTCTATTCAGTGATTAAATTCGCCGGCGCAAGGACGAGCACAATGTCGAATTTTTCACTGGAGCTCGTCCTGGTGCCCAACGTCATAAAACGGGAAGGGGCGCGCGTGTCCTTGGCATTGACTCGCGCTTGTTCAAAACGCACCGGATTTTTCTGGTGGGCGAACGGATTGAGCCGTCGACCGACCAGATTGTCGCACCGCTGCAGTTGCTGGAACCGGATAATCCCGACAAGGATATTTCTGCCTGCTAAACAGCCTCGATCAGGCGCGCTCATTATCGGAGCGGGCCCGTTGTCGCCGCAGTTTTTCCATCGATCGCGTTCCGGCGTTTTTGCCCCGATCCGCGACTGAACTTCCGATCTCCGGTCTACGGATATCGCCGGACCTCGGCCATGACGCCCCGCCCGACCCGAACAACCCACCTTCTAAGCTAATACTAATAAGTTATTTTTAAGCGTGATTCTTATAATGTGAAGATAGGGATCTGCCCCCTTTACCAAAGAATCCGCCATGGCCAAATTCTCATTCCGCCGTTCACTGATCGCCGCCTTCGCCTTGGCCGCGCTGGCCTTGAATGCACAGGCCGACCACCTCACCGTGGCTTACCAAACCAGCATAGACCCGAGCAAAGTCCCCCAGGCCGATGGCGCCTACGACAGGGCCGTCGGCGAGAAGATCGAGTGGCGCCGCTTCAACAGCGGTACGGAAGTGGTCACGGCCATCGCCTCCGGCGATGTGCAGATCGGCAACCTGGGCTCCAGCGCGCTGGCCGCGGCGGCTTCGCGCAAGTTGCCCATCGTGGCGTTTATCGTGTCTTCCCAGATCAAATCCTCCGAAGCCCTGGTCGTGCGCAACGGCAGCGGCATCGACAAGCCCCAGGACCTGGCCGGCAAAACCATCGCCACGCCTTTCGTGTCCACCGCTCACTACAGCCTACTGGGCGCGCTCAAGCATTGGGGCCTGCAAGGCAAGGTCAAGGTCGTCAACCTGCAACCGGCTGACATTGCCGCGGCATGGACGCGCGGCGACATCGACGGCGCCTTTGTCTGGGCCCCAGCCCTGGGCGAAATCCGTAAAACCGGCAGGACGTTGACCGACGCGACCCAGGTCGCCGAATGGGGCGCGCCCACTTTCGAAGTGTGGGTGGCGCGCAGGGACTACGCCGAGAAACACCCGGAGGTGGTCGCCCGTTTCGCCAAGGTGACCTTGGATGCCTTCTCCGATTACGCGGCGAACAAAGCCCATTGGACCGTCGACTCCGCCCCCGTGCGGAAGATCGCCAGGCTCACCGGCGCCAACGCCGCCGATGTGCCCGCGCTGCTGGCCGGTTCCGATTTCCCCGATGCGCAGTCGCAACAGACGCCGGCCCTGCTGCAGGGCGGCACCGCCCAGGCCATTGGCCGAACCGCTGAATTCCTCAAGGACCAGGGCAAGGTCGACAGCGTGCTGCCCGACTACAGCCCCTACGTCAGCGCCCGGTTCGTCGCCCGGTGACCGGCATCTGAGGAAGCAGCCATGGCCGTACTACAACTCGAACGTATCAGTGCCCATTACCCCGGCGGCGCGGAACCCGTGCTGGCGGACATCTCCCTGACCCTGGGGCCGGAGCAGTTGCTGGTGGCCCTGGGGCCTTCCGGCAGCGGCAAGACCTCGCTGCTCAACCTGATCGCGGGTTTCGTCGAGCCCAGCGCCGGGCGCATCACCCTCGATGGCGTGGCGGTCGCGGGGCCCGGCGCCGAACGCGGCGTGGTGTTCCAGGACGACGCCCTGCTGCCGTGGCAGAACGTGCTGGCCAACGTCGCCTTCGGCCTGGAGCTGGCCGGGGTCGACCGCCCGCGGCGCGAAGCCAGGGCCCGCGACATGCTGGCGCTGGTGGATCTGGCCGGCTTCGAAACCCGGCACATCTGGCAGTTGTCCGGCGGGCAACGGCAGCGGGTTGGCCTGGCCCGCGCCCTGGCGGCGGACCCGCGGGTGCTGTTGCTGGATGAACCCTTCGGCGCGCTCGACGCGTTTACCCGTGAGCAAATGCAGGAATTGCTGCTGCAGGTCTGGCAACGCACCCGCAAGCCGACGTTCCTGATCACCCATGACATCGAGGAAGCGGTGTTCCTGGCCACCGACCTGATTCTCCTGGCCGCGGCGCCAGGCCGGGTGGTGGAGCACCTGAGGCTGGATTTCAGCCAGCGCTATGCGGCGGGCGAAGCGGCCAGGGCGATCAAGTCCGATCCTCGCTTCATCGAAACCCGCGAGCACGTCTTGCAAACCGTCTTCTCACAACGCGGCGCCCCGGCGCGCGCGGAGGCCGTATGAGCAGCGTCGAACTCACCCGCGATCACCCGGCCCCGCGCCGCGAGGTCGAGCCGGTCCAGCCTGGCCCGGTCATCGGCACGCGCGCCATCAGCACCCTGACCCTCCTTGGCCTGCTGGCCTTGTGGTGGGGCGTCACGGCGGCCGAATGGGTCGACCCGCTGTTCCTGCCGCCGCCGGCGGCGGTGTTGCGGAAAGCCTGGCTGCTGGCCACCCAGGGCTACATGGACGTGACCTTGTGGCAGCACCTGGCGGCCAGCCTGCAACGCATCGGCCTGGCCCTGGTGGCGGCGGTGCTCAGCGCCATTCCGGTGGGGATCGCCATGGGCCGCAACCGCATCGCCCGGGGCGTGCTCGATCCCCTGATCGAGTTTTACCGCCCGGTGCCGCCGCTGGCGTATCTGCCGTTGATCGTCATCTGGTGCGGCATCGGCGAGTTGTCGAAAACCCTGCTGATTTACCTGGCGATCTTCGCCCCGATCGCCATTGCCACCGCCACCGGTGTGCGCAATGTCGACCGGGCCAGACTGCGCGCGGCGCAATCCCTGGGCGCCAGCGGGCGGCAGCTGGTGCGCCATGTGATTCTGCCCAGCGCCCTGCCGGACATCCTCACCGGCATCCGCATCGGCTTGGGGGTGGGGTGGTCGACCCTGGTCGCCGCCGAACTGATCGCCGCCACCCGCGGCCTCGGCTTCATGGTGCAGTCCGCGGCGCAGTTCCTGGTCACAGACGTGGTCGTGCTGGGGATTTTCATCATCGCGCTGATCGCATTCGCCATGGAAATGGGCCTGCGCGTCCTGCAACGTAAACTGGTTCCCTGGCATGGCCAGGGGCATTGAGACAAAGCGAGGGTAAAACATGAGCTTGCACATTACCCCCATCAGCCCGGCCTTGGGCGCGCGGGTCGCCGGCATCGATCTGAGCCAGCCGTTGAACGCCGCGCAACAGCGCGAGCTGGAACAGGCGCTGTTGCAACACCAGGTGCTGTTTTTCCGCGACCAGCCGCTGGAGCCCGGCGAACAGGCGCGCTTGGCCTCCTGCTTCGGCGCTTTGCACATTCACCCGGTCTACCCCAATGTGCCCGGGCAGAAGGAAATACTGGTGCTCGACACCGCCGTCACCGACGTGCGGGACAATGCCCTGTGGCATACCGACGTGACCTTCCTGCCCACGCCCGCCATGGGCGCGATCCTGGCGGCCAAACAGGTGCCCGACTACGGCGGCGATACGCTATGGGCCAGCAATACGGCCGCTTATGAGGCGCTTTCCGAACCCCTCAAGGCGCTGTTGCACGGGCTGACCGCCACCCATGACATCACCCGGTCGTTTCCCGCCGAACGCTTCGCCGGCACCCCTGAGGACCAAGCCCGTTTGGAAGAGAGCAAGCGCCGCCATCCGCCGCAAAGCCATCCGGTGATCCGCACTCACCCGGTGACCGGGCGCAAGTCGTTGTTCGTCAGCGAGGGCTTTACCACCCGCATCAACGAACTCGGCGCGGCGGAGAGCGAGGCGATCCTCAAGCTGCTGTTCAGCCATGCGACCCAGCCGCAGTTCACCGTGCGTTGGCAGTGGCGGCGGAACGACGTGGCGTTTTGGGACAACCGCGTCACCCAGCACTACGCGGTGGACGACTATCGCCCTCAGCGGCGGGTCATGCACCGGGCCACGGTGCTGGGGGATGTGCCGTTTTAAGCGCCGCCTGGGACGACTTGTTATCGGCGCGATGCAAACGGATGGTTCAACCACAAGGGCCGTTGGTGAACATCTCCCGGTATCTCTGGTGATTGATCGGTTGCTCCGCTCTTTTCGGCGTTGTCGAAGTTTTTCTGCCCAAAAATGGAAGTCCATTCGGTGCGCTGAGTTTTCCTCTCGGGTTCGTCACGTCCATTCCTTTGTTCAACTGGTGCAAGGCGCACGCCCAAATGTCCGGAGTCATGGAGCCGCCGGGGGCGGCGGCGTCATGCGGAATCGTGGCCCCTGTTGGCGTGCCGCTGTATTTCTTTCGCGCGTTCACCACCCGTGGCGACACACCGGTGGCCACCATCGAAATGCGCTTTCTGCTCGGCGCCGATTATGTCAGCGAAAAATTTCTCGCCGGCCGCCCCCGGCACGGCTGGATCGAGGTGGATGTGCGCGGCACGCCGGGCAGCCGCCTGACTCATGAAACCTACATGGAACAGGACGTGATCGGCACGTGGTCGACGGGAACCCGGGCGCTCAACGCGATTCCGTTTGTGTGCGCGAAGCCGGGATTGCTGTCGCCGCTCGATCTGCCGCTGGCGCGCATGATCAGGTTGCGCGAGTGATGGGGTGACTTGCGCTGGGTGGGCAAGGCGGAAATTACCGACTGGAAGTCATCGCGTAAATACGCCCGGCAAGCTGATACGGCGTCCATCGCTCAAAAGCCATGGGCGCTCATTGACGGCGAACACGGCAGTCGCTCATCGCTCCCGTATCCGCCGTGTCTGAGCGCGCGCTGATATTGATGAAATGACTTCCGGCGACGCCGGGCCGGGCTTATCGATCGGGCGCAAATTCGCGAAGGCGATGCGCCGATCGACCCAGCTGGAGCGCACGAATTTTCCTGGCTGAATCTAATACCGTTTGTGTCATGGAATCCTGAAAGCAATCGATGATCCCAAAATCGGTGATCGAAAAAGAAATCAGGGATCGAAAAAAACCAAAATCCGAAGGAAACAACACCTGAAGAAAAATAGCCGGCTGTCAGCGCCCGCCGCGTGGTTCGGCTGAGCTTTGAATGACCGCATGTGCAGCGATGCGGGATCGTGCCTGTACGCTTGAGTGGAAGATTTGCAAAGGTCGCGGTTGTGCGATGTTCAAATCCGCTTGCCGTGATTTTCGAATGAAAAATTTTTATTGCGAACGAGGAAGAGAACGATGGGTATTGGCAGGTAGATGGGTAATGGGTCGGTAGATAGGTATATGTACCATGCAGGCAGCGCCCGCGGCCTGCTTTAAGCTCTGGTGCCGTGTGTCCGGCACAGGGATGTGTGTGCGGGATGGGAAGGACGCGGAACTCCATGTTGGGTATGCGATGATGACTCTGGCCGAAGCACCCGTTACGAACATGCCGCGTGGCCGCAAGGCCACGGTCCGCCAACAGCAAACGCCTCTCGATGAAGCGCTGGAGCTTTCTTCCGACTGGATGTGGGAGCTGGACGAGGAATACCGGTTTCTGCGCATCCAGGGTTCGGAGGAAAAACCGGGCTGCCGGGGCTTTGCGCCTTTTCTCGGCAAAACCTGGTGGGAGCTGGGCGCGGTTTCCGTGGCCGGCTCGTGGCGCGATTGCCGCGCCGGCCTGGAGGAACGACGGGCGTTCAGCGATCAGATTCTCTCCTATCCGGTCGGCGAATCGGGCCTTGAATATTTCCTGGTGGTGGGAAAGCCGCGTTTCGATGAGCACGGGCGTTTCCTGGGCTATCGCGGCATCAGCCGCAATATAACGACGTATTGGCGGGGCGAGCAGCTGCTGCGGCTCGAGCATGCGGTGACGCGGCAATTGGCGCTGTCCGATTCCTGGGAGCAGACGCTGAATTCGGTGATCCGGATTTTATGCCAGTCCGCGAACTGGTCCTGCGGCGCGTTCCTGCAAACCAGCGACGCGGCGGGCAGTTTGCGCCTGCAGGCGTATTGGTGCGATGCGCGGGCGCCGCATGCGTTGTCGGATTATTTCGAGCCGGCGCGCGGCCTGGTGTTGCCTCCGGGCCAGGATTTGCCGGGCTGTGTTTTTCAAAGCAGGCAGCTGCTGTGGGTTTCCGATCTTGGCAACGATCCGAGGACATGCTGCCACGCGCTGGCGCGCGAGGCGGGGCTGCACGGCGTGCTGTTGTTCCCCGTTCTGCACGACGATGCGGTGACGGGCGTTTTCGCTTTTTTCAGTACCCAGGTGCGCGAGCCTGACCCGCTGTTCACCGACGCGTTGATGGCGATCAGCAGCCAGGTCGGCCAATACATTCAGCGCACCGCCGCGGAAATCCGGCGCGGCGAAGCGGAGCGGGTGCTGCGCGCCAGCGAAGAGCGTTTTCGCGGACTGACCGCGCTGTCTTCCGACTGGTACTGGGAAATGGACGAGCAGTTTCGCTTTGTCGAGTTTCACGGCAAGGCGATCAACGATTCGCACGAGTTCGCCGGGCGGGCTCTGTGGGATCCGATTTTCCAGTCCGAGCCGATCAACGATACCTGGGAAGGGCTGCAGAATCGCCTGCGGGCCGGCCAGGCCGTCCATGAGTTGATTCTGCGCAGCACGGTGCCCAGCGGCGGCGTTTATTATTATTCGATCACCGCCGAACCTGTTTTCGACGACGACGGGCGCTGCAAGGGATTTCGCGGCATCGGCAAGGACATCACCGGGCGCAAGCAGGCGGAGGAGCGCGTCGAATACCTGGCCCGCCACGACGGCCTGACCGGGCTGCCCAACCGCACCATGTTTTCCGAAGTGCTGAGTTTCAATATTCACAACGCGCGGCGTTATCACCACGTCTTCGCCACGTTGTTCATCGATCTCGACCGTTTCAAGAATATCAACGACACCCTGGGCCACGATGCCGGAGACCAGTTGCTTAAAGTCATGGCGCGGCGGCTCAGCGACAATCTGCGCGCGGGCGATCTGGTGGCGCGCCTGGGCGGCGATGAGTTTGTGGTGTTGCTGCCGCAGATCGCGGATCGCCGCGAGATCGTCCTGATCGCCAACAAGCTGCTGGCGGAATTGTCGCGGCCGATCTGCCTGCAGGGGCAGGAGTGCGAAACCACCGCCAGCATCGGCATCAGCCTGTTTCCCGACGATGCCGCGGATGAGCACGGGCTGATGAAGAATGCGGACATCGCCATGTATCGCGCCAAGGACGAGGGCAAGAACACCTATCAGTTTTACTCGCCGCATATCGAAACGCTTTCGCTGGCGCGGCTCGCCCTGGAAACGAGCCTGCGGCGCGCGCTGGAGCGCGACGAACTGGTGTTGCATTACCAGGCCAAGCTCGAAGTCGAAACCGGTCGCATCACCGGCGTCGAGGCCTTGCTGCGCTGGGAGCATCCGGAGCTGGGCCTGATTCCGCCCTCGCAATTCATTCCGCTGGCCGAGGAAACCGGCTTGATCGTGCCGATCGGCCAATGGGTGCTGCGGACCGCGTGCATGCAGAACCAGCGCTGGCGCCAGGCCGGATTGCCGGAGTTGGCGATGGCGGTGAATCTCTCTCCCCGCCAGTTTGCCGACCGGCGCCTGCTCGACGATATCGGCGCCGCGCTGGATGAGTCGGGCATGCAGGCGGGCCTGCTGGAACTGGAAATCACCGAAAACCTGATGGTGGAAAATGAAGTGCAGGCCCTGCGCCTGCTGCATGGGATCAAGGCCCTGGGCGTGCGTCTCGCGGTCGACGATTTCGGCGTCGGCTATTCGTCGCTGGCCAAGCTCAAGTATTTTCCGATCGACACCTTGAAAATAGACCGCTCTTTCATTCGCGATCTGCCGCACATTGCCGAGGACCACGCCATTACCCAGGCCATCATCGCGATGGGAAGAACGCTGGGCCTGAAGATCGTCGCGGAAGGCATCGAAACCGAAGCGCAACTGGCATTCCTGCGGGACAATACCTGCGATGAGTACCAGGGTTTTTACCACAGCGAGCCGTTGTCGGCCGACGCGCTGGCGGCGCGGATCGGATTTTGCGGGATCGGATTTTGAAAAAAAACTTCGGATAAAAAACTTCGCAAAAGAAAGAGAAAACCTCACCGCAAGCGCTCGGCGCGAATGACGCCGCAATAGCGTTGTCCCGCGGATGATTCCGGGCCTCGTGGCGAGCGCGGCCGGCGTTTGCGAACGCACCGCGCGCGTTGCGCGCCGCGGGCACGCTGTCGGGTCGGGGCAATCCGAATTTATGATTCGCGCGCTGGGAAACACAGCGTGTCCCCGGTTCCCGTCGGTCAGCTCAAGGAATCGACCCATGCCCGCGAAGACGATCAGGGAACAGATCGCGCATCTGCAGCTCGACAACTTCATCCGGGCCGCGCTTATCGCGGTGTTGGGCTATTTGTGTTTTCTCGTCGTGCAGCCGTTTTTGAGCCTGCTGGTGTGGGCGATCATTCTGGCGATCAGCCTGTATCCGCTGTGCAGGAAACTGATTGCCCTGTTCGGAATGGGGCCGGGCCGCGCGGCGCTGATCGTGACGCTGATCGCGGCCCTGGTGGTGCTGGTGCCCACGTATCTGCTCGGCATCTCCGTCGCTTCCTCGCTCGAGCGCGGCTTCGAGCTGCTGAGATCCGGTGAACTGCGCGTGCCGCCGCCATCGGATTCCGTGCATGCCTGGCCGCTGGTCGGGCCGACGCTGCACGATATATGGCAGCGGGCTTCCAGCGATACGGCCAGCATACTGAAGGAAGTACTGCCGCATCTGCGCCGCGGCGGCGTGGAATTGCTGAGCAAGATCGCGGACATCGGTTTCGGATTTCTGCTGTTCGTCGCGGCCCTGATCGTCGCGGGCATTTTCATGGCGTATGGCGAGCGCGGCCGCGGCAATGCGATCCGCTTCGCCGCGCGGCTGACCGGCGCCGAGCGCGGGCCGCAGATTGCCGCCCTGTGTACCGGCACGATCCGCGCGGTGGCGCAGGGCGTGATCGGCATCGCCTTTATTCACATGCTGGTGGTGGGCGTCGGATTCATCGTCGCCGATATTCCCGGCGCCGGCGTGCTGGCGCTGGTGGTGCTGCTCGCCAGCATTCTGCAAGTGCCGACTTTCGTGGTGACCTTGCCGATCGTCATCGGCGTGTTCATGGGCCGGGGTTTCACCGCGGGCACGATCGCTTTCGCGATCTATACCATGATCGCCAGCCAGACCGACAACGTGCTCAAGCCGTTGGTGCTGGGACGTGGAACCGGCGTGCCGATGCCGGTGGTGCTGATCGGCGTGCTCGGCGGGACCATTGCCGGCGGACTGATCGGACTGTTCATCGGGCCCGTGTTGCTGGCGGTGGGCTACCGGCTGTTCTGGCAATGGATCGAACTGGCGCCACGCGACGAGATGGACGGCGCCGGCGATGCGACGCCGCGCGAATGAGCACGCAGCGAAAACCGCGGATCAAAGCCGGGATGAGCCGCGGCTCATGGCGAGAACCATCGCGAAGCGGTTCTGTCCAAGCTTTTCGCCGTGACTTCGTTGGTGATTCGCCGTGACTTCGTTGGTGATTCGCCGTGACTTCGTTGGTGATTCGCTGTGACTTCGTTGGTGAAAAGCCGCGATTGCGAAACCGCGGTTTTACAAACCGTGGTTGTGAAAACCACCGTTGTGAAATTGCGGTTCTGAAAACGAAACGGTGAGTTGTGAAATCGTTATTCTGAAAAACCCGAGGTTAAACATGGCTAATGGCTGGGCGCAAGATGGCGCCGTTCAGGACCAGATCGATGCGACCGTCAAGGACGGCATCAGCCGGGCGCGCAGCCGCCTCGCGAACGGGCCGGGACTGACGCATTGTGAAAACTGCGACGCGGAAATTCCCGAGGCTCGTCGAAAAGCGATGCCGGGCGCGCGCCTGTGCGTGAAATGCCAGACGGAAGAGGACAACGAAAACGCCCAGTTCAGCGGCTACAACCGTCGCGGCAGCAAAGACAGCCAGCTCCGCTGAGTCGCGCTGTCAGGCGTTCAAATCCCTGATCTCATCGCTGTCGCGCGGTGCGCGCATGACCTTGTTTCGCATGACCTTGCGTTCGGCCTGCTCGTAGCGGTCGAATGCGGTGTAAAGCCCCATCAGCACATCCGCGCTGGTTTCGAACAGCGCCTGCGCCCTGGGCTCTTCGAATTTCCCCGTGTCCTCTTTCACGTGCTCGATCATTTCAGCCAGCATCGATTTTACGGCCGCCGTGTGATGGCAGGGATGGCTTTCCGGAAATTCCGTGTTGGGATGCGGTTTCATAATGAGCTCTCCCGGGGCGATTAAAAGTTGACGTCATCCCGTTTCCCAAGTTCCTGGTTTTGACGGCGCTTTAAAAGCGGATTCTGAGAGGGCGTTTTCGAGCCTCCGGGAAGAGAGAACGTGTGCGCGCCCGGCAAGGATCAGGGATTGTCGCGATGCGGCATGGCAACGCGCTTGGACTCGGGCGATCCGCGCTGCTTCGCCCGATCCGCTCACTCCGCCACGACGATGCCGGAACCGCCCATTTCCTGCGGCAAATCCCGCATTTTCGGCAGGCCGTCGCGCATGGGCAGCCGGGTTTCCTGGTCGTTCACAGGCACGGCGGGCTGGTAGGGCAGGTCCGGGATGACCGCGGCGTACACGTCGGTGACGCCGAGGCCGTTATTCTCGGCGCAGCGTGGAGCGCAGCTGGATGCCGTCGTGCTCGCCGAAGAGTTGCGCTATCCAGTCGACGAACACGCGGATTTTTGCGGATAACCGGCGGTTCTGCGGGTACACGATGTTGAGCGGGTCGGGTTCGGCGAGCCAGTCGCCGAGCACCAGCTCCAGGCTGCCGCGCTCCAGCGCGTCCTTGAACACGAAGGCGGGAATCTGGGCGATGCCGAGTCCCGCTTCGGCGGCGGCCAGATAACTGTTCTCGTCGTCGAGCGCGACAGGGCCGCGCAGCGAGGCCTGGATGCGTTCGTTGTCCCTGGCGAACACCCAGTCGAACAGGCGGCCGCTGCGCGGCGAAAAATGATTGATGCAGCGGTGGGCGGCGAGTTCGTCCGGATGGCGCGGATGGCCGTGGGCGGCGAGATAGGAGGGCGCGGCGCAGGTGGCGAAAAACAGCTGGCCGACGTTGCGCGCGATCAGGCTGGAATCCGCCAGCGGGCCGCTCCACAGCGCGCAGTCGATGCCTTCCTCGATCAGGTCGGCGCGGCGTTCGCTGCAGCCGAGTTGCAGTTCGATGCCGGGATAACGCGCGAAAAAATCCGGCAGCGCCGGCACGATCACCGAGCGCGCCATCAGCGTCGGCACATCCACGCGTAATTTTCCCAGCGGCGCGGCGTGGCGTTGGGCGAGGATTTCCTCGGTCTCGCGAATGTCGCCGAGAATCGCCACGCAGCGCTCGTAATAGGCCGCGCCCTCGGTCGTTGCGCTGACGCTGCGGGTGGTGCGATTCAGCAGTTTCACGCCGAGCGCGGCTTCCAGTTGCTGGATCAGCGTGGTCGCGGTGGCCTTCGGCATATGCAGGCTGTCGGCCGCGCGCGTGATGCCGCCGGTTTCGACCACGCGCGCGAACACTTCCATTGCCAGTAATTTGTTCATGCGGATTGTTCATCCAGCTGAATACGGAATTTGTATTTTCAATATTTATGCGGCTTTATTCAAACAATAGACTGGGCGCCTTCCATCGAATTAACGCAGGAGATACCCATGAGCAGCGCCATCAAGCACGTCACCGACAGCACTTTCGCCAGCGAGGTGCTGCAATCGCCACTGCCTGTCCTGGTCGATTACTGGGCCGAATGGTGCGGGCCCTGCAAAATGATCGCGCCGATTCTCGACGCCTCGGCCGCGGACTACGCCGGGCGCCTGCAGATCGCCAAGATCAACACCAGCGACAACCCGGCGATCCCCGAGCAATACCATGTGCGCGGCATTCCGACGCTGATGCTGTTCAAGAACGGCGAAGTGGTGGCGACCAAGGTGGGCGCCCTGTCGAAGACGCAACTGGCGGCGTTCATCGACGCGCATTTGTGAGCGGGGAAGGGCGTAGTGGAAGAGGGCATTTGGCGAAAAAAAGGAGATAGCCACATGCCCGGATTTGTCCGCTTGCGCCTGAAGGTTTTTGCGGCGGCTGTGCCGCAGAGTTGAACTGTTAGCGTGCAATGCCAGGGCGGGATGCTTCCGGAAATCCGTCGTTGCCGGAAGCAGAGGTAGTCGTGAAAAGAAAGATAGTGAAAAGGTAGTGCAAAGATAGTGCAAAGATAAAGATAGTGAAAAGCGTATCGCCACGCGAGCGCGGGACATCAGATCCTGACGCCGCGCTGGGTCAGCATGATGCGCGAGATCAGGTTGATCACGACCACATAAACGGTGATGAGCGAGGCGCCGGTCCAGGCGAGGCTCTGCCAGCTCTCGTAGGGGCTCATCGCGAACTGGAAAATCACCACCGGCAGGTTGGCCATCGGCTGGTTCAGGTTGGTCGAATAAAACTGATTGTTGAGCGCGGTGAACAACAGCGGCGCGGTTTCGCCGCTGATGCGCGCGAACGACAGCAGGACGCCGGTCAGTATGCCGTTGCGGGCCGCGGGCAGGCAGACGCGCAGGATCGTCTGCCGTTTCGACGAGCCCAGCGCATAGGAGCCTTCCCGCAAGGCGTCGGGAATCAGGCGCAGGATATTCTCGGTGGCGCGCACGATGATGGGCACCGCGATGATCACCAGGGCGATGATGCCCGCGTACCCGGAAAAATGGCGCGTGGGAATCACGATGATGGTGTAGACGAACAGGCCGACGACGATCGACGGCGCCGACAGCAGGATATCGTTGACGAAGCGCACCGTGGCGGCGACTTTGCTTTTTTGCCCGTATTCGGACAGATAAACGCCGGTCATCACGCCGATGGGGGCGGCGGCGAGCGTGGCCAGGCCCACCATCAGGAAACTGCCGACGATGGCGTTGAGCAATCCGCCGGCGGCATCCGGCGGCGGCGTCATTTTCGTGAAGATATCGAGATTGAAGGTTTTGATGCCGCGCTCGACGGCGGTGTACAGAATCCATATCGGCAGCATCAGGCCCAGCGCGGCCACGCCGCTGGACAGGCTCAGCATGGCGTTGTTCTTGATGTTGCGGCGTGCCTGAAAATCGAATCGCATTGCTTTCACCTGAATTTGTCCGGCTACTTAAACTCGTCCGGCGTGTTTGATCAAAAGGCGTGCGCAGGCCAGAACGACGAACGCGATCAGGAACAGGATCAATCCCAGCGCTATCAGGGCCGACAGGTGCAGGGGATCGGACGCTTCGGCGAATTCGTTGGCGATGACCGAGGCGATGCTGTTGCCGGGGTTGAACAGCCCCGCGCTGATCGTATTGGCGTTGCCGATCATGAAGGTGACCGCCATCGTCTCGCCCAGTGCGCGCCCGAGGCCGAGCATGATGCCGCCGAAAATCGGCACGCGGGTATACGGGACGACGATGTCGCGGATCACTTCCCAGCGCGTTGCGCCGATTCCGTAGCCGCCTTCTTTCAGCGTTGTCGGAACCACGTCGAACACATCGCGCATCACGGAAGTGATGAAGGGGATGATCATGATGGCGAGGATGAGGCCGGCGGGCAGCATGCCGATGCCGATCGGCGTGCCGCTGAACAGTGCGCCCAGCCAGGGCGTGTGCGCGAAGCCGCGGCTCAGCGCCGGCTGGACATAATCGGCCAGTAACGGCGCGAGCACGAACAGGCCCCACATGCCGTAGATAATGCTGGGAATGCCGGCGAGCAGTTCGATCAGGCCGACATAAAAAGTGCGCAGTCGCGGCGGACACAATTCGGTCAGGAACACCGCGATCAGGAAGCTGATGGGAACGGCGAGCAGCAGGGCGATGATGGACGTCACCAGCGTGCCGTAAATGGCTGGCAGCGCGCCGAATAGCGAGTTGACCGGGTCCCAGTCGCGATTGATGAAGAAGCGCAGTCCCTGTTGCTCGAAAATCGGCAGGGAGCCATACACCAGCGTTGCGATGATGGCCCCGAGCGTCACCAGAACCAGCAGAGCGGCCGCCATCATCGCCTTGCCGAAGCAGGCATCCAGCAGACGCTCGCGTTTGAACGGGTCGGAACCCGATAGGGAAACTCTAAGCGCGGAAGGCGAGGCCTGAGTGCCCGCGTTGGAATGCATCGTCTAGAACCTCACCTTGTATCCTGCGTTTAGAGATCGTGAACCTCTGAAAAACGACTGCGCTTGCCGATGCGGCGTTGACAATGGGCTCAAAATCCTCATCGATGACCGTATGAACCGCGGTTTTTCGCCCATTTTTGCCTGGCCTCGGCGGCGCTCGCCACGTTTTTCAGCGCTTCCCTGGGGATCGATCGATCCTGGAAATCAATGCCAGGCCGCTTTGCCGGCGGCGTCCTTGATGGCGGATTTCCAGCTCGTTTCGATCAGCGTCACGACGTTGTCCGGCATCGGCACGTAGTCGAGTTTGACCGCTTCGCCGGCGCCGTTCTTGAACGACCAGTCGAAGAACTCCAGGACGCGCTTGGAATCCTCGGGCTTGGCGGTGCTGGCCTGCATCAGCACGAAGGTGGCGCCGGTGATCGGCCAGCTGTCCTTGCCCGGCTCGTCGGTCAGCACTTCGTAGAAGCTTTCGGCATTGGCCCAGTCGGCGTGAGCGGCGGCGGCCTGGAAGGTTTTGTTGTCCGGCATCACGTAGACGTTGTCGTGGTTCTGCATCTGTGTGAAGGTCATGCTCGAGCTTTTGGCGTAGGCGTACTCGACATAGCCGATGGCGCCGTTGATCCGCTGAACATAGGAAGCGACGCCCGCGTTGCCTTTGCCGGCGACGCCTTCAGGCCAGGACACGGCGGTGCCGTTGCCCACTTTGGTTTTCCACTCGTCGCTGACTTTCGACAAGTAGTTGGTGAAGATGAAGGTCGTGCCCGAACCATCCGAGCGGCGAACCAGGGTGATGTTTTCGTCGGTCAGGGCCACGCCGGGGTTGATTGCCACGATGGCGGGATCGTTCCAGTGCTTGATCTTGCCGAGGTAGATATCGGCCAGGACGGCGCCGGTGAGTTTCAGCTGGCCCGGGGTGACGCCTTTCAGGTTCACCACCGGCACCACGCCGCCCATGATGGCGGGGAATTGCACCAGGCCTTTTTCTTCCAGTTCTTTCTTGGTCAAGGGCATGTCGGACGCGCCGAAATCGACCGTTTTCTCGCTGATTTGCTTGATGCCGCCGCCAGAGCCGATGGCCTGGTAGTTCAGGCCCACGTCTTTCGTGGTTTTGTAGGTATCCGCCCACTTGGAAAAGATCGGGTAGGCGAAGGTGGAGCCGGCGCCGGTGATATCGGCGGCGAAGGCTGCGGTGGTCAGGGCTTGGGTCAGGGCAATACTGGCGAGCAATTTGGGGAAGCGCATGGACTCCGTCCTCTCATTCACATACGAAGGTGGCTAGCGTAATAAGCTGAGTTGACATTTTTGTTACAGAAGGATGTCGGTACGGCTTTTTTGCCAGTTCGTTTTTGTGCAGATCGGTTCCCTCCCGACTCGCCGTCCGGATAATGCGGCGCAAGACAAGATGGAAAAGTCAGGGGCCGCCGGCAGCGGAATGCCCTGTGCACGAAGGCGTTGCGCAATGACGCGAGCGCGGGCGTCGCTCGAACACAGCGCAAAAAGCGCCTGAAAAGCGCGGAGTGCTTCATCCGAATGGATGAGGTTTCGCCGCGCGGCCGATTTAACATCGCGAGAGCTTTTTTGCGCGCAAGTTGCCAGCGCGGCTCCGCCATTCTGTCTACGATTTTTCTGCATTCATGCGCACCGCCATGGCGGAAAAAAATACAACGATCGGATCGGCCGCGCTTATCGGTGACTATGCGTTTCCTGTAAATCGAATAACGAAACGCCGAGGTTTTTTTCATGCCGGATCACGCGTTGAGAAAACGCAACATCGAAATCTTCACCACCATGCTCGGCCATCTGGGGCAGCAGCAATACGAGGAATGCGGACGTTATCTCACCGAGGATATTTACGCGGACTGGCCCTACATTCCCGCGCCGGGTTGTCCCGATCACATCGTCGGCCGCGAACCGTTGCTGAATTTCTTCAAGGGTGGCATGTCCGATTTCGAGCCGTACCGCTATCGCATCATCGCAATTCATGAACTGCTCGATCCCGACAAGCTGATCGCGGAATATTCCTCGCACAGCCATTTTCCGCGCACGGGCCGCGAATACAGCAACCGCTATTGCTCGGTGCTGCATTTCAAGGACGGCCTCGTTTCCTATTGGCGCGAATACGTGAACCCCGAAACCATCCGCCTGGCGATGACCTGAGCGCGGGTGCCCGCTGTCCGGTAACGCCGATCAATAACGCCGATAAACCGATGGGGAATTCGCGTCGATGAGAAAGTGGTTTTTATGGGGCGCGCTGAGCGTCCTTTGCGCGCTGTCCGGTTGCGGCGAAAAAAATGCCGGCCGGATCGATCCGGCCGACACCCGCACCGCCGGCTGGGACCATTACGGCGGCGACGAAGGCGGCGGCCGTTTTTCGCCGCTCACGCAAATCAATACCGGCAACGTCGGTTCGCTGAAAGTGGCCTGGACTTATCATTCCGGCGATCTCGATCCCGCCAAGCTGCCCAGTCCGTTCAATCTGCCCGCGTTCGAGGCGACGCCGATTCTCGCCGGCGAAACCCTGTACCTGTGTTCGCCGATGAACAAAATCATTGCGCTGAATGCGCGCAGCGGCGAGGAGCGCTGGCATTTCGAGGCGAAACCCGATACCCGCGACACCTATCTGGTGACCTGCCGCGGCGTGAGTTATTACCGCGATGCGCAGGCCGTCGCCGGCAGCGCCTGCGCCGAGCGCATTTTCAGCGGCACCATGGATGGACGCCTGCTGGCCCTGGACGCGGCCACCGGCAAGCGCTGCGAAAATTTCGGCGAGCGCGGCGAGATCGATCTCAAGCGCGACGTCGGCACCGTGCGCCAGGGCGAATATGTCGTCACCTCGCCGCCGCTCATTGTCGACGACAAGGTGATCACCGGCGCGCTGGTGGTCGACAACGCGCGGGCCGACGTGGCGAGCGGGGTGGTGCGCGCCTTCGATGCGCGCAGCGGCGAATTGCGCTGGGCCTGGGATCCGGTGCCGCCCGGCTGGCCGAAAGCGCGGGCCTATCAGGCCGGTTCCCCGAATGCCTGGGCGCCGTTGTCGGTGGACAGCCAGCGCAAGCTGGTTTTCATTCCGACCGGCAATCCGGCCAACGATTTGTACAGCGGCAAGCGCGCCGGCCTGGATTTTTACGGCAGCTCGGTGGTGGCGCTCAACACCGACACCGGCGCGGTGGCGTGGAGTTTCCAGACCGTGCACCACGATATCTGGGATTACGACGTGGGCTCGCAGCCGGTGCTGTTCGATTTCCCCGGTCCCGACGGTCCGGTGCCGGCCCTGGCGCAGGCGACCAAGCAGGGTTTTATTTTCGTGCTGAACCGCGAAACCGGGAAACCGCTGCTGCCGGTGGCGGAGCGGCCGGTGCCGCGGGGCGGTGTTTCCCCGCAATTCGTGTCGCCGACGCAGCCGTATCCCGTGGTGACCGAGCCGCTGGTGCCGGAGCGGCTCACCGAGGACGACATGTGGGGTTTCACGCCGCTGGATCGCTGGGACTGTGTGCGCCAGTTCCGCGCGATGCATAACGCCGGCCGTTTCACGCCGCCGGAAACGCAGCCGACGCTTCAGTATCCCGGCAATAACGGCGGGCCGAGCTGGGGCAGCGTGTCCTTCGATCCGATCAGCAAGCTGCTGGTGGTCAACGCCGCGCGCGTGCCGGCGGTGGTGCAGTTGCTGCCGCGCGAGCAGGCGGATGCGCAGCGCGTGCACGACAAGATGGACGGCACGCCCTACGGCGCGGTGCGCAAACCGATGCTGTCGTTCCTGGGCGCGCCCTGTAATCGTCCGCCCTGGGGCGTGCTGGCGGCTTACGACATGACCACCGGCAAGCGCGCCTGGGAGATTCCGTTAGGCAGCACGCGCGACCTGGCGCCGTGGCCGCTGTGGTTCGATATCGGCGTGCCGAGCCAGGGCGGTTCGATCGTCACCGCCGGCGGCCTCACGTTTATCGGCGCGTCGACCGACGGCTATATCCGCGCCTTCGAAACCAGAACCGGAAAACTGCTGTGGCAGGATCACATGCCCGCCGGCGGACAGGCCACGCCGATGACCTATCGCCTGCCGGACGGCAAGCAATTCGTGGTGATTTCGGCGGGCGGACACAAATACCTGCGCACGCATATGGGCGATTCGGTGATCGCCTACGCGCTGCCGCAATAAGGGTTTCTCCAACACCTGTGACCTTGCGCTCCGGCATTGGCCGGAGCTTTTTTGTTTTCGGGTTTTGAAAAACCGATGGCCGGGGGGGATGGCGCGTAGATCTTTAAGGTGCGGTTCCTTAAGGTCTATTCTTCTGTTTTTTAGTTTTTAATTTTCATTCTCGGAACCACGCTCGAACTTGCGGGAAGTCCTGTCTGTTTTCCTTCCGGGACCGTGAGCGCCAGGGAAGGCGCTCGCGAACTACAGGGAGGTATGCATGCGAGTCCAGGAAGGAAAACAGGCAGGACTTCCTCCCACACCGACCGACGATGACGACGGGGACGAACGATCAGGGCACGATCTCACCGCTGCGCAAGGGCGTCACTTCGCCGAGAAGTTGCCAGCCGCGCTGCCGCAACTCATCGAGTTTCACGCGATATAAAGTCACCGCCGGCGCGGTCGGCGTTTTGATCAGGCGCAGGCTCATGCCGCCGTGGCGGTGTCCGAACGGATCGATCCAGTTGCCGCCGATATCGGGATTGCAATCGGCGATCACCAGGCGCACCGAGCCATCGGCTTCGTAGCGTGCGCCGAATTTGCTGACATAGCCCTGGCCATCCTCGTAGTTGTCGAGGTTTTCCTGCCAGAGATTGCACAGCTGGAAAATCCAGTATTCGCATTCGGGCGGTGTGAATTCGATCACCAGCGCCTCGTCGCCGGCTTTCTCCCAGGTGGCGAAACCGTGATGGCGATCCGGCACGCCGCCGTTGCTCAGGTAGGTGGCCTGGCTGAAATTCAACTGGTTGGGGCGCCGCGACAGATTGTTGTGCCACCAGGAGCGCACCAGTTCGGCGTAGCCGAGCACGGTCTGGCCCGCGCGCGCCAGCGAGGCGCTGACTTCCTCCGCGCGCACCGGGCGCGGCGCGGCCTGGTCGAGGCGTTCGATGCGCAGCGCCGGCGCCTGTTCCCGGGCGCGCTGGTGGTAAACGACGCGAATCAGCAAGCCCACGCAATCGGGCGTGATCGGCAGCCAGTTGCGTGCGCGCGGCGTCTGCCCGACGAATACTTCGAAGTTGCCCGCCGCGTCGAAATCGATGCTGTCGCTTGGCAGGAAATGCGTGGTGCGCATGGTGGCCGGATCGAATTCCGCGAGCGCCTCGACGCCGCGTTCGGCCCAGTCGCGCGCGCCGATGTCCGCCGGCAGCGGCGCGGTCCAGGAAGCCATCACGAAATACGGCGCGGTGCCGCGATTGCCGGTGATGCGGTATTCGCCGCTGCCGTCGATGAATTCCGCCAGCAGATGATCCTGGTCGGGCGACTGGAAGTTGATGCTCTGCCGCCAGGGCGCGTCGCGCAGGCGCGGGCGATCCGGCTCGCAATTTTCCATGAAGCGTTCCAGGCCGTTGCGCACCAGCCGCGAACAGAAGCGATACCACTCGGCGCGGTCGAGTTCGTCCGGCGTATCGCCCCATTGCTCGACCATATGGCCCGCGCGCCGGATCGTTTCGCAAAAGTCGTCCCAGGCGCGACCCGACAGCAGGCGCTCGGCGGATTGATTGGTCATGATGTCGTCTCTCGTCGTTGCGCCGCGCGCGGCGGCAATTTATGTGATGGCTCGATGTGGGCGATGTTAGGGAACCTCTGAAAAACGTAGCGAGTGCAGCCGAGGCAAGGCAAAAATGAGCGAAAAACCGTAGTTTATACGTAAATAAATGAGGATTTTGAGCTCATTTTTAACACAGCATCGGCAAGCGCAGTCGTTTTTCAGAGGTTCCTTAGGGGATCGGCGCGGGATTTCCCAACAGATCCCCGCGTGAATTTCCCGTGCGCCCTGGGATTTTTCCAGGCGGCCGCCGAGCTTTTAGCGAGTCATCGAAAACGATGATCCAGGTTGCTTGAACACGGAAAAGTAAAGTTCCTTGCACGGAGCATCGGTCTGGATAACGATGAACACGGAACGCAACCCTGGATTGTTTGAAAATTGAACGGTGGATGGCCGCGCGCCACGATGGTCTTGTCAGGATGAGCGATGGTTTGCGCGCCATGCGTTTGCCGGTGGCGGCATCGGTCGCGCGTTCCGGTATTTTTTCTGTGGTCGATTTTCAGGCAGGTCGAAGCTCTTCCTCGCGCCGGGCCCGTGCGTGAAACGCGCTTGTCACAATTGTCGGTTTAACCCGAATAAATCGTCTATAAATCCAGTCGTCGATACGAAAAATCATTGTTGAGGGGAGTTCATGGCTCGGCCGGACTTATCGAAGTGGGAAATCTGGCATGCCGCCGACGCCTTGCTCGCGGCGAATACCGGGGAACCGACGGACGAACAGGTGCGGGCGCGGCTCGGCGACGATCATCCGGAGGGCGTTGCGTCGGCGCTTGCCGGGGCGATGAAAGCGTGGCGCGAGCGCCGCGCCGGTGTCGCCGGCGCCGGGTTGCCGGACGCGCTGGCGACGCTGGTGTTGGCCTTGTACCAGGAGCAGACCGGCACCGCCGTGCGCCTGATCGCGGAATGCCGGGCCTTGGCTGCGGAGCAATTGCAGGCCGCGCAGGCGCGCGCGGACCAGGAACTGGAGAAAACGTCCGCGCATCTGCGTGCCGCCGAGGCGCTGGCCAGCGAACGCGGCAGCCTCGCCGACCGCCTGCGCGGCGAGCTGCAACAGGAGCAGGACCAGACAATTCGCCTGCAGGCCCAAGGCGTGCGCCTGTCCACGGCAGTGCAGCGCGCCACCGACGAACTGAACGGCGCGCGCGGCAAAAATACGGATCTGCGCGAACAGCTCGACGCGGCGCAGGCGCGCACGGACCGCACCCGCAGCGCGCTCGCGCGCGAAAAACTCGCGCAGCGCGCCCGTTTGCGCGAACTGAAGGCGCGGCAACAGGTCGTGGCGCAGCTGGAAGCGACGCTGCAATCGGCGCAGACCGAATTGCAATCGCTGCGGATCGAGCGCGTCAATCTGGTCACCGAGCGCGAGGCGCTACAGTTGCGCGCGGAAATGGCGGAGAGCCGGATGGCCCAGGCCGAAGCGCTGGCCATCGCCGCGCAGCAGCGCACGGAGCAACTGTATGGACAGATCGATCAGCTGCGTGCGCAGCAGGATCAGAAAACCGACGAGCGCATCCAGAAATTATCGAAGCTGCTGCTCGCCGGCGGTCCCGCCAAATAGCGCCGCGTCTTCGACCGGCGCCGGAAAATGTATTCGAAGATAAAAACTCGCCAAATAACCGAAGGTCGTGGCCGGGATTGAAGTGCCGCCCGCGTTGGGAACGAGATGTGCCCAGCGCCGACGCGAGCGGACGGAGGTCCAGCCAAATAAACACGCGTGATCAATCGACGCCGGAAAATTGATTGGGAAAGATGCAAACCCGCCAGGTCACCGAAAGCCGTGGCCGCTAATAACGTGTGCGCCCAGGTCTGGGAACCGGTGTGTCCAAGCATCGATGTTTGCAGGGCGCCGATCCCGCCGCCGCGTAATCGATCCGTGCCGGAAAATTGATTGGGAAAGATGCAAACCCGCCAGGTCACCGAAAGCCGTGGTCGCTAATAACGTGTGCGCCCAGGTCTGGGAACCGGTGTGTCCAAGCATCGATGTTTGCAGGGCGCCGATCCCGCCGCCGCTTAATCGATCCGCGCCGGAAAATTTATTCGGAGAGATGCAAACCCGCCAGGTAACCGAAGGTCATGGCCGGGCCCAGGGTGCCGCCCGCGCCGGGGTAGGTGTGTCCCATCACCGACGCGCTGGCGTTGCCGGCGGCGTACAGTCCGGCAATGGGTTTTCCGGCGGCGTCGAGCACGCGCGCCTGTGCGTCCGTCGCCAGTCCGCCGTTGGTGCCGATATCGCCGATATGCAGGCGCATGGCGTAATACGGCGGCCGGTCGAGCGGCGCCAGCGACGGGTTGGGTTGCGCCCTGGGATCGCCGCTGTAACGGTCGAATTCGCTGGCGCCGCGACCGAATTCCTCGTCGTGGCCCGCGCGCGCGCCGGCGTTGAAACGCGCCACGGTTTCGCGCAGCGCCGACGCGGGCAATGCGGTTTTCGCCGCGAGTTCGTCCCAGGTATCCGCCTTGAAAACCAGCGAGCGCACCGCGCGCGATTGCAGCCATTGCGGCAACGGCAGCAGCGGTCCCATCGGGTAGCGCCAGCGATAGCGGCTGTCGAACAGAATGTAAGAGGGCGCGGTGCGGGCATCCGGGCGGTCGCAGGCGATCATGCGCTGCGCGGCGATGTGATATGAAGATGCTTCGTTCATGTAACGCCGCCCGGCGCCGTTGACCATGATGCAACCGGGCAGGCCGCGCTCCACGGCGCACAGGCGGCCGCGTTCCTCGCCGTTCACCTTGAACACCGGCGCCCACCACGCGGAATCCATGTTCAGCACCGCCGCGCCCACGGCCTGCGCCGCGCGAATGCCGTCGCCCGTATTGTTGCGCTGCGAACCGCTCATGCCGGGATCGGCGGCGAGCGCGTGCAAATTCTCGGCGCGCATCCGCGCATTGCGTTCGAATCCGCCCGAGGCCAGCACGACGCCGCGCCGCGCGCGAATGCGCAGGGTTTTTCCTTCGCATGAAACCAGCGCGCCGGCGATGCGCGTGGAAGAGGCTTCGCGCAGCAGCTCCCGCAAGGCGGAATCGCATTGCAAGGACACGCGATATTGTTGCGCGGCCTGCAGCAGGCGCCCGACGATGGCGTTGCCCAGGCTGAGAAAACGGTCGCGCCGCGAGCCGCGCAGGCGCTGGCCGATGTCGCTGCAATAACGCCACAACATGTTGGCGAGCACCCAATGCCAGCCGCGCGGGCGCAGCAACAGGGCGTAGGTTTCCGCGACTTTCCAGTTGATTCTGCCGAACAGGCTCGCCACCGGCGATTCCTCGCGGATCAGATTCACCAGCGGGCCGAGTATGCGGCCATCGAATTCCACCGGAAAATGCGTGCGCCAGCCGGGTTTGCCGCCCTCCAGCTCGGGATGGTAATCGGGGTAGGGCGTGCTGGCGAAACGCAGCGCGGTATGTCGGGTCAACCAGTCGAGCATGGCCGGCGCGCCGGCGATGAAAGCCTCGATGCGCGCGTCGCTCACGTTGGCGTCGGTCAATGCGCGCAGATAGCGGAACGCTTCGGCGGCGCTGTCTTGCGCGCCGGCTTCCGCCGCCAGCGGACTGCAGGGAATCCACACGCCGCCGCCGGAGGTGGCGGAAGTGCCGCCGAACAATCCGCTTTTTTCGATGACCAGTACCGACGCGCCGCGCGCCGCCGCGACCACGGCGGCGGTGAGGCCGGCCGCGCCGGAGCCGACCACCAGCACGTCGACTTCGCGGTCCCAGTGCGTCGCCTGGATACTTGGTTGCGCGCTTGCTGTCATGGAAGAAATGTCCTGACGGAATTTTTTATTGTTATCGATCGTTTCAGTTTTTTGTTTTGCGCGGCGCGCGGATCGGACGGCGATCCATCGTCAATCCGCGACAGCGTTCAGCCTTCGATCTGCGCGTTGATGCTCGACAGGGTTCCCAGCGTCAGGCCGCCATCCACCACGATGGATTGGCCGGTGATGTAGGCCGCTTCGCGCGAAGCCAGGAAGGCCATGAGGCCGGCGATATCGTCGGGTTCGCCGCCACGGCGCATCGGGATTTGCGTGACGGTGGCTCGCACCAGATCGGCCATCGCGGGATCGCGGTTTCTTTCGGTCAGGATGAATCCCGGCTCGACCGCGTTGACGGTGATGTTCAACGGCGCCAGCTCCAGGGCGAGATTGCGCACGAATCCGGTGACGCCGGCCTTGCTCGCGGAATAGTGGGTCAAGCCCGGCGCATTGGCGTGATTGCCCGATACCGACGAGGTGACCAGCACGCGTGCCGAGGCGGAGCGGGCAAGCGCCGGCAGCGCCGCCTGCGCCAGCCAGAAACAGGCCTTGAGATTGACGTTGAACGATTCGTCGAGATCGCGCTCCGTCAGGTTTTGCAGCGAGGCGTAGGGAAACGCGCCGGCGTTGTGCACGAGAATATCGATGCCGCCGTGGCGCGCCTCGGTTTCGCGCACCAGGGCTACGGCTTCGTTCCTGTTGCCCACGTCGCACACGATCAATTCCGCCGCGCCGCCCGCCGCTTCGATGGCGGCGACGGTTTGCGCGCCCGCGTCGGCGCCGCGCGTGCCGATCACCACGCGCGCGCCCTCGCGCGCGAAGCGCAGGGCGATGGCGCGGCCGATGCCACGGCCGGCGCCGGTGACGATGGCGATGCTGCCGCTCAGTTTTCCCGACATGAATTCACTCCCGCAAGGGCCGCGTATCGCGCATCACGCGCCGGCGATAAAGTCGATGACTTCGCGATTGAAATCATCGGGCTGCTCCAGCATGTACCAATGGCCCGCGCCGTTGGATAACACCACCTTGGCGCGCGGGCTTTTTTCCAGCAGCACCAGCGCCTGCGACGGCGGCAGGAAGCGATCGTGGCTGCCCCAGAAACACAGCACCGGGCATTGCAGTTCATGCAGATGTTCCCAGGTCGGCTGGATGCTCACCGACGTGAAAACCCGCGACGGCTGCAGCAAGGCGATGGGATGGCGCTCGGCCAGCAGTTCGTCGTCGATGGTCGCGTTGTCGCGCACCAGCAGCGTCATTACTTCGCGAAATGCCCGCGGATCGGTCGGGCGCTCGCGCGCGAACGCCGCCAGCGCGCGTCCGCCCTCGGTTTGTCCCCAGAAGGTTTTCGGATCGACCAGTCCGCCGGGCGCCATCAGAATCAGGCGGGGCACGGAATCGGGAAACGCCAGCGTATATTCGAGCGCCACGCTGCCGCCCAGCGAATTGCCGAGGGGAATCGCGCTATGCACGCCGAGCGCTTCGATCAGTTCGCGCATCGCCGCCACGTGCAGGCGCGAGCTGTAATCGATGTCGTCCGGTTTATCCGACAATCCGAAACCCGGCAGATCCGGCGCCAGCGCGTGATAACCGCAACGCTCGAAATACGGCAGGTTTTTCTTGAAATTGCTGTAGCCGCTCGCGCCCGGTCCGCCGCCGTGCAGACACAAAATGCTCGGCCGGTCGGCGCGCGGCGCGCCGACTTCGGTGAAGTGAATGCGAAGCCCGCTGCGCAGCGTGTGATAGCGGCCGACCGGGATCGGTGTGTGCTGGCTCATCGTGGTTCTCCTGAATGCGAGGCCCGGAAATCGATCGACATGTCTGGATTCACGCGTCGATGGGCCGATGGCCGCCGACGAAGCGATGGCCCCAGTGGCTGCCGCGCGTCGCCTCGAATACGCGGTGCGCGCTCCAGTCTTCGATGCGCTTGCCGCCGGCGCCGATTTCGACGGTGAATCCGGCCGGTGAATACAGGTAAAAGGAAATCATGTCGTCGTTGATGTGGCGGCCGAGCGAGACCTGCAAAGGCACGCGATGATCCTCGGCGCGATACAGCGCGCGGCCGACCTCGTCGACGGTTTGCACTTCCACCAGCAGGTGATCGCAGGCGGCGGGATGATTCATTTCGACGAGCGCCACGCTGTGCTGGCGCGGATTGTGGCAATGCAGAAAATGAATGCGCACACGCGGCTGGCCCGCGCCCATGTCGTAATTCACGAAGTCGGAAACGGCGAAGCCCAGCGTTTCCAGCCAGAACGCGCGCGTCGCGTCGAATTGCGGCGCCGGCAATACGATGTGGCCCATGCCCATGTCGCCGGTCACGAATCCCGAAACGCCGATGGGCGAGACGAAGCGCTCGAAATCGGCGATCGGTCCCCAGAATAATTCGACGACATTGCCGGAGGGATCGCTGGCGCGCACGAAGGCCTGCACCTTGCGCAATGCGCATTCGCGCGCGCCGCCGTGTTCGAAGGCGATACCCGCCCGCGCCAGCGCGTCGCAGGCGGCGGCGAATTCCCCGGCGTTGGCCAGTTCCCAGGCGCTGGCCAGCAGGCCGTCGCGCGCGGCGGGCAGGATCAGATAGCGGTGATGACGCTCGTCCATTTTCAAATACAGCGCGCCGTCCGGGCCGTCGGCGCACATCATGCCGAGCACGTCCGTGGCGAAGCGACGCCACTGCGCGCCGTCGCGCGCGCCGATCACCACGTAACCCAGTCCGCGAATTTTCAGCATGGCCTTCTCCTTATGGGCGACACGAGGTCTTTATCGCCAGGCCGCGGCGTTGAAACGTTTTTATCGGCGGCTCTTGTTATTGAATGCTCTTGTTACTGAAGGCTCTTGGCGAGCGCCTGCCGATTAAACTCACAATCGATTCGTTTAACAAGCATTTTTCGCAGAAAAATTTAATTAAAATAACGATTGTTGTATTTATTGTGGGGCGTTAGCATCTGTTTCGTCGAAAACGGCGCATACGAAACCATAAGAGCGCGGGAGGCATCGTGACCATCGTGACCGGCGACATTCTCTCTATTCCCGGAGCGGGCGAGTTGCTGCGGCACGCCCGCGAACTGGCGCCGCTGCTGCGCCAACAGGCGGACCGACATACCCGCGAGCGGCGTTTGTCCGCCGATTGCGTCGCCGCGCTGCGCGAAGCCGGATTGCTGCGTGTGCTGCAACCGCAGCGCTGGGGCGGCATGGAGCTGCCGCCCGGCGTGTTCGCGGAAATTCAGATGGCGCTGGCCGAAGGCGATATGTCGGCGGCCTGGGTTTACGGCGTGCTGGGCGTGCATCCGTTTCAGCTGGCGCTGTTCGACGACCGCGCCGCGCGCGATGTGTGGGGCGCGGATCGCGATGTGCTGATCGCGTCGACCTATATGCCCACCGGCCGGGCCACGCCGGTGGCGGGCGGTTTCCGCTTCAGCGGCCGCTGGAAGTTTTCCAGCGGTTGCGAGCATGCGGACTGGATTTTTCTCGGCGGCCTGGTGGGCGATCCCGCCGCCGGCGATTACCGGACCTTCCTGTTGCCGCGCGCGGATTACCGCATCGCCGACACCTGGCACGTGCTGGGATTGAAAGGCACCGGCAGCCACGATATTGAAGTCGAGGACGCGTTCGTGCCGGATTACCGCGTGCATCATCTCGGCGCGGCGTACAAAGGCCAGAGCCCGGGACAGGCGGTGAACGGCGGCTGGCTGTACCGGCTGTCGTTTCCGCTGGTGTTCGGGCGCGTGGTCAGCAACGGTTGCATCGGCGCGTTGCAGGCCCTGCTCGACGGGTTTCGCGATTACGGCGCGAAGCGCATCGGCACGACGGGTGTCGCCACCGCGCACGACCCCGATGCGCAACTCGCCTGCGCCGTGGCCGCGGCCGCCATCGACGAAATGAAAACCACGCTGCACCACAATTTTTCGCGCATGGAATATCACGCGCGGCGCGGCGAGGAAACGCCGCTGCCGCTGCGCCTGCAATTCAAATATCAGTCGGCGGCGGTGGCGGATCGCTGCCTCGATTGCGCGGCGGCGCTGTTTCGCTGCGTCGGCGGCAGCGGCCTGTTCGAGAGCCATCCCTTCGGCCGCATTTATGCCGACCTGATCGCCGCGCGCCAGCACGTTTCGAATCAAAGCCAGGTCAGCGGCCGGTATTTCGGCGCGACCTTGCTGGGGCTGGAAAATCCCGATCCGCAAATCTGACCGCTCGATCCAGAAACCTGAACTATTCGATCCGGAAAAAATTGAACTATTCGATCCGCCAATCCGACTGTGCGATCCGCAAGCCTGAGCATTGAGAAGAGACGATCATGACACTGGAATTGAAGGGCCGCGCGGCGGTCATCACCGGCGCGGCCGGCGGCATCGGTCGCGCCCTGGCCTTGCGGGCCGCCGCCGAGGGTATGCCCGTGGCGCTCGCGGATATCGATGCGGTTGCGCTCGAAGCGGTCGCGCGGGAAGTGCGCGCGGCGGGCGCCGATGTGCTGGCGCTGAGCGTGGACGTGCGCGAGCGGGCGCAGCTCGACGCCTTCGCCGCGCGCAGCTTTGCGCGTTTTTCCTCGGTGGCGCTGGTGTTCGTCAACGCCGGCGTGATGCGCGCGGCCACGTCGTGGCAACAGGCGCCAGCCGATTGGGAACTCACCGTCGACGTCAATCTCAAGGGCGCGGGCCATACCGCGAGCGCGTTCATCCCGCGCCTGCTGGAGCAGAACGCGCCGGCGCAGGTAATTTTCACCGGCTCGACCTCGGCGTTTCTGCCGCGCCCGCAATTGAGCGCGTATTCCTGCACCAAACACGCGCTGTGGGGGCTGGCGGAGGCGATGCAACTGGAACTGCGCGCGCTGTCCGCGCCGGTGGGCGTTTCGTTCCTGGCGCCGGCGGGGGTGCGCACCGAAATCGCCAACCGGCACTGCGCCGGCGAAGAGCAAACCATGCAGCAAACTGTGCATGCCATGCTCGAAGCCTACGGCATGCCGCCCGAGGAGCTGGCCGCCAAAACCTTCGCCGCGGTGCGGGAACAACAATTCTGGATTCTGCCGCACCCGGAATTCAAATCGGCCTTGCTTGAGCGCGCCGCGCGCATCGAAGCGGAAACCGATCCCGCTTGAGCATCGATAAGCAATGAACTCGCATCGTTCCGCGGGCGCAGCCCTGCGCGCCCCGGCCCGCACGCGCGCAAGGCACAATACACTTCGCGATTTTCTGCGTGTACCGGCAAGTATCTGGAAATAATTCCGGCGTGGGCCCGCAATGATTGCCGGTCGTGCTCCGTGAATATGGCTACGCGTTGCGGCATCTTCGCGCAGGGATTACTGCGCGATTCCGCATTGGAATTGCGGATCTCGAAGCGGCCGATATTCCGCCGATGTTTCTCGATACCGCTGGCGCGCGGTTTCCAATCGTGTGCCACCTGCGCGGCCATGGATACACCGTGGCGGCGGCCGATTTTTCACATCGACCATACCGCGCTCCGGTGTTGAAGAATGTGCCGGTTCAAGTTCGCAGATACGCGTCGACCGCGGCCTCGACCCGCGTGCCCTTGAAGAAATCGCGGTTGAGCCCCGCGTAATACTGCACCGGAAATCCGAACACGAAATCGTGGAAATCCTGTTCGCCGATGTGGCCGTGTTCGACCAGCTCGTAAGCCTCGCCGAGCACGCCGGTCATGTCGGTGACATCCCAGTGGCCGGCGTCGGAGCTGAACATGGCGCGCAGGCGCGCGCCCTCGGGATTCAGTTTGTCGTTGAAGGCCCAGGCGATGCTGATGTCGTCGGCCTCGCAGCCGAAATAAAAACGCGGCACGAAAGAATCCACCAGGTCGCGCTCGGAATGGAGCGTGAGGAAATTCCATTCGTCCAGCGCCGGCGGTTCCGGTTCGAGGTTGGCGAAGCTGTCGCGCAGGCCCGGCGCGTCGGCGCGAAACACGGAATCGCCGTAGCGCTCGAACAATTGCATCAGCCGCGCCGTATCGATGCGCCTGGGATCGAGCTGGTGAATGGCGGAGCTGTTGCGCTTTTCCCAGTGCTCGATCAAATCCGACAACAGCGTGCAGGCCCAGCCGACGCCGCCTTCCAGCATGCCGAACGACAATTGCGGGAAGCGCTGGGTGACGCCGCCCATGAACAGGCCCTTGCAGGTGGCCTCCATCGCCGCGCCGAAGGAGCCGATATGGTTGTACATGTAACTGCTCGGCGACTGCCGGCTGCCCCAGCCCATGCCCGGCGTGTGCGTGGCGGGCGCGACGCGCAATTCCACGCAGCGCCGCCAGAACGGGTCGTAATCGTATTCGCTGTCGAGGCCGAGCACGTCGATGCGCGATCCGGAAATCGAACCCCAGTTCGGGCGTTCGCCGCCGCCCGCGCCCGCCTGCAGCGGACGATGAATCAGGCCGTTGATCAGCACCGCCTTGAAGCCGAGTTCGCACACGGCGTATTCGAGTTCGGCGATCGCCTCCTCCGGAGTGTGCGTCGGAATCTGCGCCACCGGCGTCATGCGGTCGGCGTAGGGCCGGTAGGCTTCGGCGAAAAAGCGATTGAGGCTGCGGCACACGGCGACGCGCAGTTCGGCGTCGGCAATGGCGGTGGCGGTGAGCATGCGGCTCGGATACATCACCGCGAAATCGATGCCCATGTCGTCCAGGCGTTCGGCCATGAGTTTCGGCAGATGCGCGGTGGCGCGGTCCAGCGTGTTCGCCGCCGGCAGCGTCCACCAGGGCGGACGCGAAATGCCGCGCTCGCGCCGTTCGCGTTCGCTGAGTTTCGACCAGGGCCGCAACACGGTTTCATCGTAATCGACGCCGGCGGCGCCCGCTTCGATGCGCCGCGCCAGATCGCCGCCGGCGATTTCGCGCACCGAATCGATCAGAAACGGTTTGAGGATCGGCATGGTTTCGATGTAGTGGCCATCCGCGTCCACCACTGGATGATTCAGAGCGCGGCGGATAGCGGCCGAACTGGCGTGCGACATAATCAGCGTCCTTCGTTTTTATTGGAATTCGTATTGTTTCGGTTGGGCTGTTCGTTCGACGCGCGCGCGGCTCGCGCCCCTCAGGCCGCCGTTTCGGCGCGATAACGGGCGCGGTATGCCGCCTCCGCCACGCGCGGCAGCACCGCCTCGATCAGCACGGGATCGACCCGTTGCGCGATCTCGAGCGCGCCGGCGCGGCGCAACATCTGCGGCAGGCGCGCGCGAATGCGCTCCAGCGCCCAGGCCAGCGGATCGCCGTCGGCGACCGGATCGATCTGCAGCACCTCGTTGCTTGTTTGCGACCAGGAAACGTAGTGGTAATGCGGCTCCTCGCGAAAGCAGTCGAAGCGCAGGTATTCCAGGCACTCGTCGCCGTTGCGGCCGAAGACGTGCAGCGACACGCCGCTGTCGTCGAGATTTTCCAGGCGGCCGCTGTCCGCGCCCGATGCGCCTTGCAGCGTGGCGCGGATCGCCGCCACCAGCTCATCGCTGAGCACGCGGTATTCGACACCGATGCGGATGGCGCCGGCCTCGAAATATTCGGTGTGCGCCGCGATCGGTGGAATCGGCATTTTGTCGTAGCGGGTGATGTGGTCGCTCATGAGGATTGCTCCGCGCCATCCAGAAGCTTTTTTCACGAATGAAAACATGGAAACCCGGCAATGAAATCAGTTTTCGTTGATAAAAGTCAAATTAAAAACGAATTATGAATTTTTGGCAGACGAGATCGCGATAAATCGTCGACGCTGCTGGCAACGGGTCGCGAACAGCGCGCGGCGAGACCGGGAATTGACGGGAACAGGGTAGTTGGGCCGCTGCCCACGATGTAGGCAGGTTCCCGCGTTTGGCCGTTACTTGATCGCTGAAATTGCTGACTTTTGTTTTTTTGAATTGCATTAATCGCAATAAAAATATTATTTATCGACGATTGCTGTTGGTTTTGGAAGCCGTTACCATCCGCCCATGCACCGATAACAACCATCACGCACCGATAACAACCATAAAGTGCGATTCCTGAATTCGCGCCTGTTGTCTGGGTGATTGGCCCGTGTAATCGCCCCGTGTGCCGAAATAGCCTCGTGTTGAAGCGGTCTCATGCTGAAGAGGCCTCCTGTTGAAGAGGATAGAAGCGTGTCCCATTCCGTTGTCATTCCCGAAGCCGGCGCGGAGCTGCCCGCGATTGCCAATCCCGCCGCGCTCGACGGTCTGGCGCGGCGGCGCTCCAGCGCCGCGTCGACGCTGGCGGAGCCGGGTCCGTCGGGCGAAACCCTGCAACTGATGCTGCGCCTGGCCACGCGCGCTCCGGATCACGGCAAGCTCACGCCCTGGCGTTTCATCGTGCTGGAAAATCCGCACAAGGCGCAGTTCGTGGCGCGGCTGGAAGCGCTGGCCGAGCATCGGGAGAACGCGGGCAAGGCGCTGGCCGCGCTGGTGAAACTGCGCAATCCGCCGACCAGCGTGGCGGTGATTTCGAAAACCGTGGAGGGAAAGATTCCGCTGTGGGAGCAGCAGCTGTCGGCGGGCGCGGTGTGCATGAACCTGCTGCACGCCGCGCACGCGCTCGGCTTCGGCGCCAACTGGCTGACCGATTGGTATGCCTATGACGAAGCGGCCATGGCGCTGCTCGGCCTTGCTCCGAACGAACGCGTCGCCGGGTTTTTGCATATCGGCACGCAGACGGAAATTCCCCGGGAGCGCCCGCGCGCCGAACTGGATGCGCTGGTCGGGCGCTGGCGTCCGGATGCGAGCGCGTGATGCGGGTCCGCTCAGCGCGGCCCGGCGATGCGCCAGCGATAATCGTATTTGACGATTTTCAACGCCTGCGCGCAGCTCACGGTGCGAATGCCGGGCAGGCGCGCGATGGTGTCGAGCACATCGCTCAGTTCGGCGCTATTGCGCGCCAGCGCCTGCACGACGATGTCGTAACGCCCCAGCACGCTCGCCACGAAATGCAGCTGGCGCAAGCCGCACAGCGCGTCGAGCACGCTCTGCTGGTCGCCGCCGGACAGATCGATGCCGATGATGGCGAACACCGTGTCGGCGCCGATAGCGACATTGCGCATCGCGGTGATATGAATCAGGTTGCGGCCGCGCAGCTGATTGACGCGCGTGCGCACCGTCGATTCGGAAAGGCCGAGCGCGGCGGCCATGTTTTCGTTGGTTTCCCAGGCGTTGTCCCACAACTGCGCGACGATGGCGCGATCGACATCGTCGACCAGCGTGTTTTCCGGAATCGCGAGGTGGGTGTGGCGGGCGTTGATCGGGCCGGAACCGGTTTCGTATTTGACCACATCCAGGAACAGGCTCGGGTGCAGCGCGCGGATGCCGGGAATGGCGGCCAGCTGATTTTTCACCAGCGCCGCCAGCGCGGCGTGGTTCTCCACCATCAGCATGACTTCGATGTCGTAGTGGCCGGCCATGAGCGCCACGGCGACGACGTTGGGCAATTGCCCGAGCTGTTCGGCGACATCGGCGGCGGGCCGGTCGGCGACCCGCACGCCGATGGCGAGAATGAGGGCGAAACCCACCGCGAAGGCATCGACCACGGTGATCACGCTGACTTCGCCCGAATCGATCAGCCGGGTCAGGCGCAGGCCCGCCTGGCGTTCGGAAATATCCAGGAGCTTGGCGATTTCGCGATTCGAACGGCGTCCGTTCTGTTCGATCAGCGCAATGATTTTTTCGTCGAGTTCAGTGAGAGCGTGGTCAGCCATGTCGCCGCGTTTCCTCCAGTGGATCACCTGCGCGCCGCGGATTCTGCAGCATCGCTCCCGGGAAATCCAAATAAATTCACCCGCGGCGCAAACCGATAAAAAACGCGCCGCCCCGCATCGAGGAGAAAACCATGCACGACGAACATCCGGCACGCAACGCCCGGCTCGCCGGCCGCCGCATTCTGGTCACCGGCGCGGGCTCCGGCATCGGCAGGGCCGTGGCCGAACTGTTCGCGCGCGAGGGCGCGCGGCTGGCGCTGTTCGATCTGCAGGTCGATGCGGCGCGCGAACTGGCGCAACGCAGCGGCGGCGTGGCGCTGCAAGTCGACGTCGCCGACGAGGCGGCGGTATTCGACGCGGTGGCGCGGGCGGCCGGCGCCCTGGGCGGCCTCGACGGCGTGGTCAACGCCGCCGGCATCATCGCGCTGGGGCCGCTGGAAAACATCGATCTGCAAAGCTGGCGGCGCCAGCTCGACGTCAATCTCACCGGCCCCTACCTCATCTGCCGCGCGGCTCTGCCCTGGCTGCGGCAAAGCGCGCACGCCACCATCGTCAATATCGCCTCCGCGCAGGCGCTGCGGCCGGTCGGCGCCAGCTGCGCCTACGCGGCATCGAAGGCGGGCCTGCTCAATTTCACCAAGGCCATTGCCGGCGAGCTGGCGCCGGCCATTCGCGTCAACGCCGTGTGCCCGGGCATCGTCGACACACCGATGGTGGCCGCGGTCAGCCGCAGCGCGGACAATCCCGCGGCGACGCCGAGCCTGAAGGATTACCCGCTGGGGCGCATGGCCCGACCCGGCGAAATCGCCAGCGCCATTTTATTCCTGAGCTGCGAGGAATCCTCGTACGTCACCGGCGCGGCGCTGGCGGTGGATGGAGGTCGCACTTTCCATTGAAAGCGCGCGCCCGATTTTTCTCTAAGGAAGCTCTGAAAAACGACTGCGCTGGCCGATGCGGCGTTAAAAATGCGCTCAAAATCCTCATTGATTGACGTATAAACGGCGGTTTTTCGCTCATTTCTGCCTTGCCTCGGCTGCGCTCGCTACGTTTTTCAGAGGTTCCCTAAAAAAGGCTGCGCAAAAACAGCGTTTGTAGAAAACAGTTGAAGAAAAATTCTCCGCGCCCAGCTCGACCCAGGCGAGACAGGGCGGATTCCAGCAATCACTGCGGCCGCTAAAAATTCGCGCCGGGAAACGCCGGCACTTCAATTCGGGGTGCCGGCGTTCGAAATGAATTGCGGGCTTTCCGAAGAAAAAGCGTTCCATCGATAAAAAATTTTTCCAGACTTGCACAGACTGCTGGCAAAAATGAAATGGCACAATGCCTGAAAGACGAGGCGGATGGCTTTTCCAGGACGGTAAAATCGACGAAGCAACGGCTTCAATACACTTTGGACGTTAGCCTGGAGCCGCAGAAAAAATCCTGCTTGCAATCCTGGAAAAGCCATCCGCCTCGGCTGCGCG
>Ga0153956_1000556_pt1 | contig 40647 bp, 37 predicted proteins | sample TSFL040MetaG_FD_104704 | JGI IMG/M metagenome (GOLD analysis project Ga0153956, IMG submission 104704) | Attine ant fungus gardens microbial communities from Florida, USA - TSFL040 MetaG | ecosystem: Host-associated > Fungi > Mycelium > Unclassified | place: USA: Florida, Wekiwa Springs... | reverse complement strand
GGGGAGAGGTAAAGAGAAGGTCAACTGCTCCCCGCCGGCGTCGATGCCGGCAGCACTTCGGTCGCGGCGCGGTCCGGGGTTTCGTCTTTCCATCGCACCGAGCCGAACGGCCGCTCCAGCATGCGGCGGACGCGGATCGGGTCCGGGCCGAGATGGAAGCCCGACGCGCGCTGATACAACGCACGCTCGGATTGGGTCGCCCGGTTGCGCTGGCGCAGGAAGTCCATCCAGGTGGGGCAATGATAACGTTCGGTCCAGAGTTCGGGATCGGCGATGTCGCGCGCGATCGACCAACCATAGGCGCCGTTGCGCTGACGCGAGAGCTGCACGTCCTGCATCACGCCGTGGAAGGCGCGCGCCTGGTTCTGATCGACGCGATATTCGATCTCCACCACCAGCGGCCCGCTGCGCGCCGTGAGCTGCAACTGCACCTCCGGGTCTTCGAGCCGCTCCCCGTCGTCATCGCGCGCGCCGGTGGGCGGCATCCGCCAGAGCAGGCCGAACAGCGGCGACGCGAACATCGACACGCCCGACACGACCAACGCCCATTCGACGCCGACCGCATCGGTCAGGCGGCCCCAGCCCCAACTGCCGATGGCGATGCCGCCGGCGATGGCGGCCTGGAACGCGGCCAGCGAACGCCCGGCCACCCAGCGCGGCGCCGACAGTTGCACGCCGATGTTGAACAGCGCGATCGCCGCCATCCACACCGCGCCGGCGACGACCAGGGACGCCGCGGTGAGGACCGGCTCGGTGCTGACGGCCACGCCCGTGATGGCGACACCCATGATCAGCGTGCAACCGCGGATCGCGGTCTCGCTGCCGAAATGCTTGCGGATCAGGGCGATATTGAGCGCGCCGATGACGGCGCCCATACCGAAGGCGCCGAGCATGATGCCGTAGGTCTGCGCGCCGCCATGCAGCAGGTCGCGCGCCACCAGCGGCATCAGCGCGGAAATCGAACCGCCGCAGATGCCGGTGATCAGCGTGCGCATCAGCACGACCCTGATCGACGGCGAATTGGCGATATAGCGGACGCCGGACACCATGGCACGGTTCAGCCGCTCGCGCGGCAGCCGCGACACCTCGACCTGCCGGCGCCACAGCAGCAGGACGACGAACAGCGGCACATACAGCAGCGCGTTGGCGGCGAAGGCCGCGACGGCGCCTGCGGCCGCCACGACAACACCGCCGATGGCCGGGCCGAAGCTGCGGGCGATATTGTAGCTGATACCGTTGAGCGCGACGGCGGCCGGCAGCACCTCCGGCGGCACCTGCTCGCCCACCGACGACTGCCAGGCCGGCCCGAACAGCGCCATGCCGCTGCCGATGATGAAGCAGAAGGCCAGCAGGATGTTCGGCGTGATATGGCCGCTCCAGTCCAGCATGGTCAGCGCGCTGGCGCCGACGAGGGCCAGCGCAAGGGATGCGAGCGACACCACGCGGCGGTCATACATGTCCGCGATCGCACCGGCCGGCATCGCCACGATCATGATCGGCAGCATCAGGGCGGTCTGCACCAGCGCGACCTTGTCCGCGGCCGCTGTCATCTGCGTCATCGCCCAGGCGGCGCCGACGCTCTGGATCATCAGGCCGAGATTCGACAGCAGGCTGGCCAGCCAGATGCGACGAAATACCGGAAACCGCAGCGGCGCGGCAATTCCGTCGGAAGGCAGGGGGTGAGGCTTCGGCGTTTCCGTCATGGTATCAGTTGATGCCCGCGAAATACGGTGCCTGTCCAGTCGCCGCCGCGCAAATCGCCGCCGCGGCTGCAAATAATGATGCGGATAACAACGCCTTCAAGACGCCGGTTTTATCCGGTGATATCATTCGACGTTCTCATCGAAGGTGCGCGGCCCGCCATGAGCGTCGCCGAGATCTACGACTTTCCCGCCCCACGCGCCGTGTGGTGCCGCCGGCGCTGGGTGCGGTTCGTCGCCATGCTGGTGGCCGAACGCCGCGCGGCCGGCAAGGCCGCCGACGCACCGCATCGCTTCGCCTATCTGCCGTTCGGTGTAGGCCCCCGCGTCTGCATCGGCGCCCATTTCGCCGCCGTCGAGGCGACGCTCGCGCTGGCGAACATCGTCGGCAGCTTTCGGGTCACGCTGCCCGAACGCGAGCCGGTGATTCCCGTCGGCGTGGTGACGACGCAGCCGGACCGATCGCCGATGTTTCGGATCGTCACAAGATAGACCCCTCTTGGTGAGGCGACGCGCAGCCGTAGGGCGGATGACGTTCGTCATCCACCCTACGGCTTCATGCAGAGCGCAAAAGGTTCAAGGCTCTCGACGTTTAACACGAAGCGCGGGATGCGCCTGCATCTTGGACTCCTCATCAACTCGTCCTATCTATCCGCCCATGTCCGACATCCTCTCCCAGTTCGCACCGCTGAAGAAAGTCGCCGACCACGCCGTGGCGGAGGCGATCGCCGGTCTGGCGCGGGACGGCGCCGACCACGCGCTCAACCGCGTCAACCCGCTCGACTTTGCGGCGCGCACCGGACTCAATGAGGAGAAGGTCATCGCCGGCTTCCTGCATGCATCGAAGCTCGGCCTGTTCGACCTCACCTGGAATGTGATGTGTCCCGGCTGCGGCGGCGTGCTCGGCGCCCACGGCACGCTGAAATCGCTGCGCAGCGACGACTATCACTGCGGGCTGTGCGGTCGCGGCTATCCCGTATCGGTGGATGAGCAGGTGGAAGTCGCCTTCACCATTTCACCGCGCATCCGCCGCATCGCCGCACACGATCCGAATGCGCTGCCGATCTGGGAATATTTCCGGCAGGTGTTCTGGAGTTCCGGCATCGAGTTCGATGCCGATGCCCTCGCGACCCTGTCGGGAGACGTGGTGCTCGATGCCCGCGAACTGCCGGCCCACCAGAAGGCCGAGATCACCTTGCAGCTGCCGGCGCAGTTCATGATCCTGTTCGAGCCGGTGACTCACGCCGCGCATTTCATCGATGTGCAGGGCGAGCCGACCGTCGAGCCGCGGCAACTGACGCTCACCTACAAGAACGAATCCGCCCCGACACTGACCAGCACCATGCAGCCCGGCCCGCTGACAATTTCATATGACAACCAGACCGGCACCCGTGCGCTTCCCTCGGTGCTGGTGGCCGCCGATGCGCTTCATCACCTGATCGGCAAGCGCAAGCCGTTCGTCACCGCCAAGCGCATCCTCAGCAACCAGACCTTCCGCGACCTCTACAAGGCCGACAACCTCGATATCGACCAGCGGCTGCGGATCACCTCGCTGACCTTCCTATTCACCGACCTCAAGGGCTCCACCGCGCTCTATGAGCGCGTCGGCGACCTCACCGCCTTCGATCTCGTCCGCGCGCATTTCCATGCGCTGCTCGACATCATCGCGGCCGAGGGCGGCGCGGTGGTGAAAACCATCGGCGACAGCGTCATGGCGACCTTCACGCGGCCCGAGCAGGCCCTGCTCGCGGCGATGGAGATGCGCAAGGCGATGGATCGGCTGAACGACGCACGCGGCACCCGCGATCTCGTGGTCAAGATCGGCATCCACGAAGGGCCATGCCTCGCGGTGATGCTGAACGAGCGGCAGGATTATTTCGGCCAGACCGTCAACATCGCCGCACGCGTGCAGGGACTGGCGACATCGCAATCCATCCATGTGACAACGCCGGTGATCTCCGCCGATACCGTCAAATCGATCCTGCGGCGATCCGGCGTGACCCCCATCGAAAAGACGGCCGCCCTGCGTGGCATTGCCGACAAGGTTCTGGTCTACGAAATTCCCTGATCCGGCCAGGGTCTCCCGGAAGCCCGCTGTGTGCCGGGAACAAAGGCTTGCTGAACTGTAATGCCGCCGTCAGGAACCGTCGTGTATTGTGTGCGTTCCGTTTTCGCGTCACAACGCGGCGAGCTTTTCGCCGCACAGCCTGCCTGACTGGTTCATGAATCCCATGTTTGAGAAACTGCGCCAATTCATCGCCGATGTGATGTCTCCGGATGCCGGCGCCAGCCAGACGTTCGACGATACCGGATTTCGGCTGGCGGCCACCGCGCTGATGATTCATGTGATCTCGATCGATGGGACACCGTCCAAAGTCGAACAGGCGAAGCTGCATCACCTGATCGAGACCCGTTTCGAACTCGATCCGGGCACCGCCGACCGGTTGATCGAAGCCGCCACCCTGGTCGAAGGCGAAGCGGTCGACCTCTATCACTTCACCAGCGTCATCATGCGCGTGATCGATGAGCCCGGCCGCGTCCGGCTTGTCGAGATGATGTGGGAGCTGGTCTATGCCGACGGCAAGGTGAGCGAGTTCGAGGAGAATGTCGTCTGGCGCGCCGCCGATCTGCTCGGCGTTTCCGCCCGCGAGCGCGTGGAATTGAAGCGTCGCGTTGCCGGCGACACGGCGGAAACAGCCTGACGCGACCTCGCCTGCGCCGTCGATCACCGATGCGTGATCGATCATACCGCGATGTGTAGGGATGGAATCGACCACACCGGTATGCCGGTGGTCGCCGGCGCTTGCGGAGAGATGATATCCTGATTAGGCGATAGGGAACCCATTCGTCTTCAAGACATTCCGGCAAGAGAACCTGACTGTGACCGAGCGTGTAACGTTGATCACCGGAGCTTCGTCAGGGATCGGCGCCGAGATGGTCCGCGTCTTCGCCGCGCACAAGCACCGTCTGGCCCTGGTTGCGCGCCGCACTGAACGCCTCACGGCGCTTTCGAACGAAGTCGTCGCGGCTGGTGGCACGGCCCCTCTCGCCATCCCCTGCGATCTCGAACAGGCTGACGCCTGCGCCAGGATCGAAGCCGCCCTGCAAAGCGCCGGCGTCGAAGTGGAATACCTGATCAACAATGCCGGTTTCGGCATGTTCGGTTGCGCAACCGACATGGACCGCGGCGCACAGCTCCGCATGATCGACCTGAACGTCCGCACGCTCACGGACCTGTCGCTCCGTCTGGCCCCGAGTGTAATCCGGCACAAAGGCGGCATCCTCAATGTCAGCTCGATCGCCGGCCTGATCCCCGGGCCCGGCATGGCCGTGTATTACGCCAGCAAAGCCTATGTTCTCTCGTTCACCGAAGCCCTGCGCCAGGAACTCGGCCCCAAGGGCGTGCGCGTGACGGCCCTGTGTCCCGGCCCGGTCCCGTCCGAATTCCAGGAGCGCGCCGGCTTCAAGCCGGGGCTGGATTCTGCAATCCTCGGCGTGTCGCCGAAGGATGTGGCGGAACTGGCCTATAAGAGCCTGATGGCGAACAAGGGAACCGTATTCCCCGGCCTCGGCATCAAGATGGTCCCCCTGCTGCTGCGCCTGTTCCCGCGGAGTTTCATCGCGAGGGCGGTGGCGAGGCTGCAACTGACGCGGGTGGGGCGGGTTTAGGGGGGAGGTATTGAGTTTTAACAGCGGGCAGTCCGCCTACGCCCTGCGGGCTACGGCGCGACATCCTTCGCTCGCTTCGCGTCCGATGGGCTGGAGTATGGCTTGCCGAGCCGAAGCTCGCGAAGCGAGCGAAGGATGGTGGAGCCAGGGAGGATCGAACTCCCGACCTCGTCATTGCGAACGACGCGCTCTCCCAGCTGAGCTATGGCCCCGTCACGAACCGCGCCGCGAAGCGGCATCGGATCTGGAATGGGCGCCATTTACAGTCCCTCGCGACGGCAAGTCAAGAACAGCCCGAGCGCCGTTCAAACGCGCGGTTTTCCGGGCATTTTCCGCCCCGGCTTCCCTTGTTTGCGGTATCGCGAACCGATATTTAGCCCAAGGTCGAATCCACGACCCAACCATTGGGCCCATCCTGCCATGCGCGCCGTCCTCGATATCGTTCTGATCGTGCTCGATCTCTACGTCTGGCTGCTGATTGCCTCCGCGATTCTATCGTGGCTGATCGCCTTCAATGTGGTGAACACCCGCAACCAGTTCATCTCCGCCGTCGGCGAGTTCCTGTATCGCATCACCGAACCGGTGCTGGCGCCGATCCGCAACGCGCTGCCGAGCCTCGGCGGACTCGACATCTCGCCGATCGTCGTGATCCTGATCATCATGTTCCTGCAGCGGGTGATCGCCTATTACATCTACCCGAATGTGATCTGATCCGGCGTGGATCCCTGGCGCTACTCCACTGACGGCGTCAGCATCGCGGTGCGCGTGACACCGCGCGGCGGCCGCGACGATATCGACGGGATCGAGACCATGGCCAACGGTCGCGCGGTACTCAAGGTGCGCGTGCGGGCGATCGCCGACGGTGGCGAAGCCAATCGCGCCGTTACCGAACTGCTCGCCAAAAAACTCGGCGTGCCGAAGCGGGATATCCGGCTGCTGTCGGGTGCCACGTCCCGCGTGAAGCAGATCGCCGTCGATGGCGATCCGAAGAAACTGGGGCTTCTGCTGCGCGCATTCGCGGCGGCAAACCCTGCTGACGATAAGGACACAGCATGACCGCCAGCGTCATCGATGGAAAGGCAATCGCCACTGAACTGCGCGGGCGCGTGGCCGCGGAAGTGGCGCGGGTGAAGAAGGATCACGGCCTGACGCCGGGCCTCGCCGTGGTGCTGGTCGGCAACGACCCCGCCAGCGAGGTCTATGTGCGCAGCAAGCACAAGCAGACCCAGGACGCCGGCATGGCCTCCTTCGAACACGTACTGCCCGCCGATGTCGCCCAAAACGACCTGATCGCGCTGGTGCGGAAACTGAATGCCGACGCTTCGGTCCACGGCATCCTTGTGCAGCTCCCGCTGCCGAAGGGACTCGACACACAGACGGTGATCAATGCGATCGATCCCGCCAAGGACGTCGACGGCCTGCATCCGATCAATGCCGGCCGGCTCGCCAGCGGCATGGATGCGCTGTCGCCGTGCACGCCGCTCGGCTGCATCATCCTCGCCAAGAGCGTGCACGCTTCGCTAGAAGGCATGAACGCCATCGTGATCGGCCGCTCCAATCTGGTCGGGCGCCCGCTGGTGCAATTGCTGCTGAACGAAAACGCCACCGTGACCATCGCGCATTCGCGCTCGCGCGATCTGCCGCAGCTGTGCGCGCAGGCGGACCTCGTCCTCGCGGCCGTCGGCAAGCCCGAGATGGTGCGTGGCGACTGGATCAAGCCCGGCGCCACGGTGATCGATGTCGGCATCAACCGGCTGCCGGCAGCGGACGGCAAGTCACGCCTTGTCGGCGACGTCGCCTATCAGGAAGCGCTGAAGACGGCGGGCGCCATCACGCCGGTGCCCGGCGGCGTCGGCCAGATGACGGTGGCGTGCCTGCTGGTGAACACGCTACGCGCCGCCTGCGCGATCAACGGGCTGAACGCGCCGGCGGTGTAGTTCACTCCGCCCTCATCCTGAGGAACCGCGCAACGCGCGGCGTCTCGAAGAATGGCCAAAGGCTTCGAGCCCAGCCAGCTCATGGTTCGAGACGGCGCTACGCGCCTCCTCACCATGAGGGACAGAGCAAGGCCGTCGGACAGATTGGGTCAACGGTGGAGTGATAGCGCTACTTCTCCGCATTCTCCAGCAGCCGCCGGTAGAAGCGGATCATGTCGGCGTAGTTGGCGATGCTGAGGCGTTCGTTGGTGCCGTGGAAGCGCTTGAGGTCTTCCGAATTGGCGCGCACCGGCGAAAAACGAAAGATGTTGTCGGCGACATCGGCATAATGCCGCGAATCCGTCGCCGCCACCATCAGGCCCGGCGCCACCAGCGCATCCGGAAAGATCTCCCGGATCGTCGTGTTGAGCGCGCGATAGGCTGCGCTTGCGGTGCCTGTCACGGGCGGCGGATCGGTGTTGCCGGGATAGGGCTTGATCGCGATCCTGTCGTTGGCGACGACGTTGCGGACATGATCGGTGATGCTCGCCTGCGTATCGCCCGGCAGCAGGCGGAAATTCACCGTCGCCTCGGCATGGCCGGGTAGCACATTGTCCTTGTCGCCGGCATTGAAAATGGTCAGCGCCGTGGTGGTGCGCACCGTCGCCTCGGTGGAGCCGCTCTTTTCGAATTCGCGCAGCAGCAGCGGCTTGAACAGCCAGAGATTGGACAGCACGACGCGGTTGAAGCCGCTCATCTCCGGCGCGATGGTCGCGAACATCTCGGCCACCGTGCTGCGGATCTGCATCGGCAGGCGCGCGTTCTCCAGATGGCTGAGCGCCGTGCTCATCATGCCGATGGCCGTTTCGCGCGGCGGCATGGAGGAATGGCCGGGGGTGGCGCGCGCATCCAGCACCAGCGTTGCATAGCCCTTCTCGGCGACGCCGATCAGCGCCAGCGGCTTGTCGAGGCCCTTGAGGATGCCTTCGGTGATCAGCAGGCCTTCATCCAGCACGAAATCGAGCTTCACGCCGCGTGATTTCAGCAGCGCCGCGATGGCCGTGGCGCCCCGCGTGCCGGACACTTCCTCATCATGGCCGAAAGCGAAATAGATCGTCCGCTGCGGGCGGAAGCCGGCTTTCGCCAATGCCTCCGCGGCCTCCAGCATCGCATACAGATTGCCCTTGTCGTCCCAGGAGCCGCGGCCCCAGATGAAACCATCGGCGACGACGCCGTCGAAAGGCGGATACTGCCAATCCTTCTCGGTGCCCGGCGCCACCGGCACGACATCCTGATGCGCCAGCAGCGCGATCGGCTTCGCCGCGGGATCGCTGCCCGGCCACGTATAGAGCAGGCTGTAGGTGCCGACGACCTCGCGGGTCGTCGCAGCATGGAAGGCCGGGAAGCCGGCTGCAAGATGCGCCTGCATGGCGCGCAGCGGACCGGCGGCCCGATCCGGATCGAAGATGTTTGAAATGGTGCGGAAGCGAATCGCCTCGGCGAGGCGACCGGCGGCGCCCTGCTCGTCCACGGTCACCTTCGGTGCCGCCGCCACGGCGATCTGCCGCGATGTCCGGGTAAAAGTATTGATCAGAGCTAACGCCGCGAGCACCACCACAAGGGCGACCGCGGCGAGGATGATGTTGCGAAGCCAGATCAGCATGCGGCGCATCGGATATCCTCCCTGCGCCGCATGCGGCGATTAAATCTTCGCCTTCTGAGCCTTGGCGCGTTCCATGCCTTCCTGGATCAGCTTGTGGGCCTCGGCCGCATCGGCCCAGCGCACAACTTTCACCCATTTGCCGGGTTCGAGATCCTTGTAGTGCTCGAAGAAATGCTGGATCTGGTCGAGCGTGATCTGCGGCAGATCGCTGTAGTTCTTCACCTTGTCGTAGCGCTGGGTGAGTTTCGAGATCGGCACCGCGATGATCTTCTCATCGAGACCGCCCTCGTCCTCCATCAGCAACACGCCGACCGGACGGCAAGTCATCACGGCACCCGGCACGATGGCGCGGGTATTGGCGACCAGCACATCGCAGGGGTCGCCGTCGCCGGACAAAGTATGCGGAATGAAGCCGTAATTGCCGGGATAGCGCATCGGCGTATAGAGGAAGCGATCGACGAACAGAGCCCCCGAGGCCTTGTCCATCTCGTATTTGATCGGCTCGCCGCCGACCTGAACCTCGATGACGACGTTCACTTCATGCGGCGCCTTGGCGCCGAGCGGGATAGCGTCAAGACGCATCGAAAGCTCCGAAATCTGGTGTGACGAGTTACGTCAGACGTAGCCGAGCGGAACGCCGGTTTCAACGTCTAACCTCGCGAAATCGCACGATTGGTGAATGGCTTAGCGGGAGTTTCCCGAGCCGCCCGTGTCCCCGACGCGCCGCAGCGTGCAATGCTGCTGCGCAGAGCCGGGACCGTTTCAGACGCCGGCGCTTGGTACGGTCCCGGCTCTGCGAAGCGGCATGAAGAATGCCGCATCGCGTCCGGGACACGAGGCTGGTAGTCTTGGAGTACCGTTCAGGTGTTCCAGGCGAAGGCCACTTTATCGAGCGACTTGGCGCCGAACCGCTCCGAGGAGCGGGCGACCATGCGGCCACCCAGTGCGCGATAGAACTCGGTGGCGCCCTCGTTATCCGACAGCGCCCAGATCACCAGGCTCTTGAGCCCGCTCTGCATCAGATCCCGCTTGGCGGAAGCGAACAGGCGGCGGCCGAAGCCGAGCCCCTGGAACTCGGGGCGGAGGTAAAGCTCGTAGATCTCGCCTTCGAATTGCAGGCTGCGGGCGCGGTTGCGGCCGTAATTGGCGTAGCCGGCGACCTTGTCACCGAAACAGAGCACACTGACCCGGCTGCCCTTGCGGATCGCCGAATCCCACCATTGCGGGCCACGGCGGTTGATCAGCTTGTCGAGTTCCGGGCCGGGAATCAGGCCCTGATAGGCCGTGCGCCAGGCTTCATCATGGGTGGATGCCACTTCAGCCGCATCTGCGGTCTTGGCCGGGCGAACTTCGATCAGGGTTGTGCTCATGCCCGGATCAAAGCAGCGCACCGGCCCACCTTCAAGAGCATCGTTAATTATCAGTTAACGTGTGGAATTTTTGCATCACTCCCGTGAAAACCTGTCTCGAAAAAAGACAGTTCGTCGCGGAATGGGTCAACGATCGTCCCGATTTCCACCGCACGAGCCTTATGGCGCGCTGCACGCGCCTTGCGCGCGTTCGTCGATAGGGGCCGAAACGGTATTGATTCGCAGCGAGAAGTTCCCTCAGCCGTCAGGGCGCCTCGCAATGACGGCTTACGCCGCCATCACTTCCCGTGCCGCACGCACGCCGCTTTCGCGGGCGCCGTGGGCGGTTGAGAAGAAGTTCGGCGACGTCGCCTCGCCCGCGAAGAACAGGCGGCCGTTCACCGGTGCGGCGAGCACCGCACGCGCGCCGGCATGGCCGGGTTTCGCGGCGGAATAGGCGCCCTGGGCGAACCGATCATGGCACCAGCGGGATTCGGCGAGCGGCGTGAGCTTGCCTCGGATGTCGGAGCCGAGCAGTGAGACGATCTCGTCGATGCTCTGCGCGGCAAGCGCGCCCTCTCCCGCATCTTCCAGTTCGCGCGCGAAGGTGCCGCCGTAGAAGCCGGCGATGCAGGGGCGGCCGGACGGGCGCAAATGAAAGCTGCCGATGCCCGTGCGCATCTGCGCGCCGCGCAGGCCGATATCGGCGGGCCACTTGCCGGCATCGTTCAGTGCCAGCATCACCTTGTTGTCGGCGCCGAGCGGGAGACCCGCAGCGGCATCGACTTTCGCAGGCAAAGGCGGATCGAAGCGGATGCTTTCATGCGCGATGAGATTGGTCGGCACGCAAACGATGACCTTCGCCGCGCTCAGCGTGCCGCGCGAGGTCTCGATGCGGACGCGCGCGCCGGAGTGATCGATCACAGTGACTTCGGTGTTCAGCGCCACGGGACACGGCGCACCATAGGCCGAGATCAACGCACCGTAGCCATCCGGCAGGCGCCAGTTCACCTCGGTATCCTCATAGGCATCCATGTCATGCAGCGACACGTCCTTGAGTTCGAAACCGTTGATATAGGTGGACACCGCATCGATCATCGGATTCCACGGATTGTCCGGCGCGAGGCAGGTCGCGGCGGGCGCATCGACATCGTTCTCGGCGGCTTCTTCCGCGCGGACGTAGAACGCATCGATCGCCGCGAAGAATTCCGCGCGCTGCGCTTTCGTGAACGCGACGTCATAGGTCTGTTCGCGCCACGGCGGACGGCTGGTATCGACAACAAAGCCGAGCTGCTTGGCGATGCCGACGAAATCGTTTTTATCGGCGGAGTGCAGCCATTCGCAGCCGAGATCGAAGGGAATGCCGGGTGCCGCCATGATCGTATGCGCGCGGCCGCCGATGCGCTCACGGGCTTCGAGCACGACGACGGACAGACCGGAATTTGCCAGCGTCCGCGCCGCACCTAGGCCGGCAGCACCGGCACCGATGACGGCGACATCGACGGAGGAGGGGAGATTGGTGGTCATGGTGTTACAAGCCAAACGGTCATTCCGGGACGCGATCTCGGCATAGCCGAGAGCGCGAACCCGGAATCTCGATATGAGATTCACCATTACCAGATTCCGGGTTCGACCGCGCTTCGCGCGATCGTCCCGGAATGACGGGCGGGTAGCTTAAGCCACCGCTTCCTTCGCCTTTTCCGCACGCTTGCGATCGTTCGGGTCGAGGTGCTTCTTGCGCAGGCGGATCGACTTCGGGGTGATTTCCACCAGTTCGTCGCTTTCGATGTAAGCCAGCGCCTTTTCCAGCGTCATGCGGATCGGCGGGGTCAGGCGCACCGCTTCATCCCTCGACGTGGTGCGGATGTTCGTCAGTTGCTTGCCCTTGAGTACGTTGAGTTCGAGATCGTTCTCGCGGGTGTGCTCGCCGATGATCATGCCGCGATAGACCTTCCAGCCCGGCTCGATCATCATCGGACCACGGTCTTCCAGCTTGAACATGGCGTAAGCCACCGCCTCGCCCTGGTCGTTCGAAATCAGCACACCGTTGCGGCGGCCGGAGATTTCGCCCTTATAGGGAAGATAGGCGTGGAACAGGCGGTTCATGATCGCCGTGCCCTTGGTGTCGGTCATCAGCTCGCCCTGATAGCCGATCAGGCCGCGGGTCGGCGCGTGGAACACGAGACGCAGGCGATTGCCGCCCGACGGACGCATCTCCATCATCTCGGCCTTGCGCTCGCTCATCTTCTGCACGACGACGCCGGAAAACTCGTCATCGACGTCGATGACCACTTCTTCCACCGGCTCCAGGGTCTGGCCGTTCTCGTCCTTGGTGAAGACGACGCGCGGACGCGACACCGACAGCTCAAAGCCTTCGCGGCGCATGTTCTCGATCAGGATCGCGAGCTGCAATTCGCCGCGGCCCGACACTTCCATCGCGTCCTTGTCGGCGGATTCGACGACCTTGAGCGCGACATTGCCTTCGGCCTCGCGCAGCAGGCGGTCGCGGATCAGGCGGCTGGTGACCTTGTCGCCCTCGGTGCCGGCAAGCGGCGAGTTGTTGACGATGAAAGACATCGACACGGTCGGCGGATCGATCGGCTGCGCCTGAATCGGGGTATCGACGGTGGGATCGCAGAAGGTGTCGGCGACGGTGCCCTTGCTCAGGCCCGCGATGGCGACGATGTCGCCCGCTTCGGCAAACTCCACCGGCTGGCGCTCGAGGCCGCGGAAAGCGAGGATCTTGGAGATACGGCCGGTTTCGAGCGTCTTGCCGTCACGCGACAGAACCTTGACGCTCTGGTTCGGCTTCACCGAACCCGACGCGATGCGGCCGGTGATGATGCGGCCCAAAAAGTTATTTGCTTCGAGAATGGTGCCGAGCAGGCGGAACGGACCTTCTTCGACCGCCGGCTCCGGCACGTGCTTGAGCACCAGTTCGAACAGCGCCTTCATGCCGACATCGTGCGAGGCATCCGGGCTGTCGGCCATCCAGCCGTTACGGCCCGACCCGTACAGGATCGGGAAGTCGAGCTGCTCGTCGGTGGCGTCGAGCGCGGCGAACAGGTCGAACACCTCGTTGACGACTTCGTCGATGCGGGCGTCCTGGCGGTCCACCTTGTTGATGGCGACGATGGGGCGGAGGCCGAGCTTGAGCGCCTTGCCGACCACGAACTTAGTTTGCGGCATCGGGCCTTCGGCGGCGTCGACCAACACGATCACGCCGTCGACCATCGACAGGATGCGCTCAACCTCACCGCCGAAGTCGGCGTGGCCGGGGGTGTCGACGATGTTGATCTGGGTGTCTTCCCACAGCACCGAGGTACACTTGGCGAGAATGGTGATGCCGCGTTCTTTTTCGAGATCGTTGCTGTCCATGGCGCGTTCCTGGACGCGCTGGTTTTCACGATAGGTGCCCGACTGCTGCAGGAGCTTATCGACGAGGGTGGTCTTGCCGTGGTCGACGTGTGCGATGATGGCGATGTTGCGCAGTTTCATATGTCTTCTTCTGGTTCGACGGTCGGATGCCCTGAGCGGGTTCGGCAAGGCGCAATCTTCAAGGACCGATCCGGCGCTCCATGCGCGACCCGTCCAGCCTTGCCTGAAAACGCGCTGGGCAATCCCTGCAAAAGCAAACCCGGCCTGGATCAGAAGGCCGGGTACTCGGGCGCGTTGCGCCGCAATATAGTCAGGAATTGTCCGAAAACAATGTGAATCTGGCTTTTCAGGCGACAGGAATCCTTCTTGGCATCCGTGTCCCGGACGCGATGCGGCACATAGTGCCGCTTTGCAGAGCCGGGACCGTAACAAACGCCGGCGTCCGGGACACAGTCAAATCACCCCCATTTCGGGTCCAGAACCGTGCTCCAAAGCGCCGTATCGGCCCGGTCACGCAGGGTGACGGTCATCTGGCCGGTCGCGCCTTCGATCTTGACGTGGCCGAAGAACTGCATGCCGGCCGAGGGCGGCAGGTTCTGCTTGTCCGCCCCGGGGGCCTTCACGAAACGGACTTCGGGGCCGAAGGTATTATCCATGGCCCCCGGACCGAAGGTGCCGGCATGGAACGGGCCGGACACGAACTCCCAGAACGGCTCGAAATCCTGGAACTGGGCCTTGTCCGGATTGTAATAATTGGCTGCGGTGTAGTGCACGTCGGCGGTCAGCCAGACGGTGTTGCGGATGCCCGCGACCTTGATGAAGCGGAGCAGGTCCGCGATCTCCAGTTCGCGGCCGCGCGCCGGGCCGTCGCCCTGGGCGACGGCTTCCGAGCCCTTGTGGTTGACCGCATCGTCCTCGACCACAATGGAGATCGGCATGTCGGAGGCAATCACCTTCCAGGTGGCGCGGGATTCCGTCAGCGCGCGCTTCAGCCACGCCAGTTGCTCCGGCCCGAGGAACCAGGCGTCGGGGCCGTATGTCTCCTGCAAGTTGGCGCCGTTCGGCCCGCGATAGCTGCGTTCGTCGAGCATGAAGACGTCGAGATGCGGGCCGTAGTTGAGCACGCGGTAGACCCGGCCGGGTTCATACGGATTGACGCGCACGGGATACATTTCGTGGAAGGCCCGGGCGCTGCGGGCGGCCAGCAGCGTGATGTCGCGCTCTTTATAGGCGGCGGGAAGCTGCTTGGAGAGCGACCAGTTGTTGGTGACCTCGTGATCGTCCCACTGGCCGAAGATCGGCACCTGCGCATTGAAGGCGCGGACATGCTCGTCGAGCAGATTATATTTATGAGCGGCGCGGAATTCGTCCAGCGTCTCCGCGACCTTGGCCTTTTCCGGCACGATCACCGTGTTCTTCCATATCTTGCCGTCCGGCTGCTTGGTCTCGGCGGCGATCACGCCGTCGGCATAGATGGTGTCGCCATTATGCAGCAGGAAATCCGGATTGTGCTTGCGCATGGTGGCGAAGGTGAACATGCCGCCGTCGTCGGCATTGATGCCGTAGCCCTGACCGGCAACGTCGCCGCCCCAGACGAAGGAGACGTCGCGGCGGTCGCCCGGCGCGGTGCGGAAACGGCCGACCGCCGGCTCGCCGACGATTTCGTAATGAGAGAGATCGCGGAAGCGCACGCGGTAGAAGATATCCTGCCCGGCCGGCAGATCGCCCACCAGCATTTTTGCGGTGAAATCCGTTTCCGGCAGCACGTTGACCGGCGCCAGCTTGCGGGCATCCTTGAACGACTCGGTGGTGGCCACTTCCACCATCATCTGCGCCGGCCGATCCGCGCGCGACCAGATCATGCCGCTGTCCATGCCGACATCGCCCGACTGCACGCCGTGCGTCACCGCCGGCCGATCCGCGGCGCGGCTGAGATAGGGCATCGCCAACACGCCGGCCCCTGCGGCGGTACCGGTGAGAAAACGGCGGCGGGATATGCGGACAGCCATTGCGCGCTCCTGAAAGATCGACGTGATGCAGCGTCCGGCTGTAAGCACATCCCGCGACGGGGCGATGACAATCCGGTCGATCGTTTCAGGGGAGCAACGTGTAGCCCGTCGAAACTGCTCTCTACACCGCCAGCGGCCGCGGCGGTTGTCGGACGGGTTCGGGCGGGATCATGCCGATTTGCATCCGGCGGTCGGCGACGGCGTTGTGGAGCTGCTCAAGCGCGATATTGAAAGCGGTCAGCGTGCCTTCCTGTATGGCGCCGTGCTCGTAACAGGCCAGCGTATCGCGCAGGATGCCGTCGGCCTCGGCCTGCATGTTGTCGAGTTCTTCAAGCGAACGGCTGTTGCGGGCCAGCGTGATCATATCCAGCAGACGATCGCGCTGCGAGACGTTCACATGCCGCTCGTCCTTGCGCAGATAGCTTGCAAACCAGGCACCGAGCGATCCCATGGCGGAGAGCCCCATCAGGCTCCACCAGATGTAATCGCTGTAGCGATCGAGAAACGTCTTCTCCTCGCCGTCCACATAGGCGGCCGCGCCGGGATGCGCGGGGATGACGGCATCCTTGTCGGTGTCAGGCGTCTCGATCTTGGCGACGAGCGGGAAATCGTTGATGATCTGCTGGCGGGCCGCGAACAGCTGCCGCGTCAGCGCCGCGACCGTCACCTCCGACAGCGACTGCTGCGCGGCGATGTGATGCGTGAAGCTGATGGTCTTCACATCGTCATCCGGCCGCGCCGGCGCGCCGCCGAATGTGCCTGCGGGAATTTCCGACGATTCGTAAACCGGATAGTTCTGCGCGATGGCGTCCGCGGAATCGACGGCGAGGAAGGTCGGCGCGCCGCCGTCCCGCGTCGAGGACTGGATCGCATCGCCGGTGATCTTGCTGTTCACCGGACCGGCGGCCAGAAAGGCATCGACCTTATGGTCCTTCACGGCTTCCGCTATATCGGTGGTCGAGAACTGCACCACCTGCACCTTGGCGGGATCGACGCTGTACTGGCGCAGGATCACGTTGAGCAGATCGACATTGGCCTGGGTTCTGCCGACGACACCGATGCGCTTGCCGGCAAGCTCGGGGATGCTGGTGATCTTCGGGCCGGCCTTCTTGCCCTTGGCACGCGGCGGCACCCACATCACAACGACGTTCTTGCGCAAAACGGCCACCGCGCGCGCATTCTTGGGAACGGTGAGATCGCCGCGAATGACCGCGAGATCCACTTTGCCCTCTGCAAGCGCCGTGGCGCTGGCTGCGGCGCCCTCGGTGATCTGCGGCCGCAAGCGGATCGAACGATGATCGCGGGAAAACGCCTGAACCAGCGCCTGGATGACCTTGGCGTCGTCGCTCCCCGGCGGCCCGACGGCGATCCGCAGCGGCACCGGCTTCATCGCGAAATAATAGGCTCCCGCCACGGCGGCAACGACAGCAAGCGTACCGGCCAGCGTGACCAGCATCATCTTGCGCCGGAGCGAACGCGGCGACGGCAGCCCGACCGGTCCGACAACCTCGGGTCCATCCGTCATCGATCTCGCAAACAAGCGCTTCAAATTCATCTTCGCCGATGGAGTCCTGGCCGCAATGTAGCAAAGTTCCTGAACGAGCGTCGATTCCGCGCCGGCATGGTTACCGGGAGGCCGGTTCCCCATTGGCGCGGGATTGGTGCGTTATTGTGGCATGGATCCGGATCGTGTCATGCCCCGTTTGGATAAAGTTCAAGTGAAGCAGGAGGTTGACATGGCGGAACAGCTCTCGGCGGAAGCCCGCAAGACGGCGCTGAAGGAACTGGCCGGCTGGAGCGAGGCCAAAGACCGGAACGCGATCGTCAGGACATTCGTCTTCAGGGACTTCAGCGAAGCCTTCGGCTTCATGACGCGGGTGGCGCTGGCGGCCGAGACACGCGACCATCATCCGGAATGGCGCAATGTCTACAGGACCGTGGAGGTATTGCTCTCCACCCATGACGCCGGCGGCGTGACGCAGAAGGATATCGATCTGGCGAAGGCGATGAACGCGATCGCCGGACGGACCGGGTGAATGTTGCGAGAGCTGAGGCGGCGCACCAGATAAGCAATGCGCAAGCTTTCTTCCTTCTCCCCGCCTGCGGGGAGAAGGTGGCCGCGCGAAGCGTGGCCGGATGAGGGGGAGTCTCCACAAGCATCGGAGCGAATGGAGACTCCCCCTCACCCGGCGCTGTGCGCCGACCTCTCCCCGCAAGCGGGGAGAGGTTAAATCGAAAGGGCAACGTTTATGACCACTGAACACAGCGTGGGATTTGAGCCGGCCGACCGTCTGGCGCAGGACCGCGAGGGCGTTCGCAAACAGTTCTGGCGCAAGCTGAAACGGCTGGCGGTGAAGCTGCCCTTCATGGAGGATCTGCTCGCGGCCTATTACTGCGCCTTTGACCGGCAGACGCCGCGCCATGTGCAGGCGGCGCTGCTCGGCGCCCTCGCTTATTTCATCCTGCCGTTCGATTTCGTGCCGGACATGCTGCCCGTCCTCGGCTTCGGCGATGACGCCGCGGTCCTCGCGACCGCACTGCGGATGATGGCGACGCATATCAACGCGGATCACCGCGAGGCCGCGCGGCGGGCAATCGCGCGGGGGCTCAGCGAAGGGTCCGACAACGGGTAGCGCAGCCGTAAGGCGGATGGGCGCAGCACATCCGCCGCAGAGCTTGCCGCAGGCAATGATGGCGGATGACATTCGTCATCCGCCCTACGGCTGCCCCATCAGTTCATGGTTCGAGACGCGCGCAAGATGCGCGCTCCTCACCATGAGGAGGGCCGGGGTCACGGATGCAGGATGACCTTGCCCATGGCCTGGCGGCCGGCGAGCACCTTGAGTGCTTCCGCCGTCTTTTCCAGCGGGAAGGTGCGGTCCACATGGGCCGAAATCTTGCCCTCGGCCGCCCACTTCACCAGCCTTTCCAGGCTCGCACGGTTCTTGTCCGGGTTCTGCCGCACCCAGGCACCCCAGAACACGCCGCGGATGTCGCAGCCTTTCAGCAGCGCAAGATTGAGCGGCATCTTCGGAATGTCGCCCGCGGCGAAGCCGATCACCAGGAAGCGGCCTTCCCATGCGATCGCGCGCAGCGCGGCTTCGGCATATTTGCCGCCGACCGGATCGAAGATGATGTCCACGCCCTTGCCGCCGGTCAGGCTCTTGAGGCCATCCTTGAGGTCTTCCCTGGCGTAGTTCAGGCCGATCTCGGCGCCGTGCTGTTTGGCAAATTCAAGCTTCTCGTCGGACGACGCGCAGGCGATGACCTTGAGGCCGAGCAGCTTGCCGAGTTCGCACGCGGCAAGGCCGGTGCCGCCGGCAGCGCCGAGCACGGCCAGTGTCTCGCCCGGCTTCGGCGTGCCGCGATCCTCAATGGCGTGCAGTGCGGTGCCGTAAGTGATGATCACGCCGGCGGCGCGGTCGAAATCGAGATTGTCGGGGATCTTCACCACCGAGGCCGCGGGCACGGCAACCTTCTGGCGCGCGCCGTTGTGGCCCACCGAAGCGACAACGCGCTCGCCGACTTTTACCGAGGTTACGCCGGCACCGACGCTCTCGACCACGCCCGCGACTTCGGCGGCCGGCGAGAACGGGAATGGCGGCTTGACCTGATACTTGCCCTGAATCATCAGGATATCGAAGAAATTCAGCGCCGCCGCCTTGATGGCGATGACCACTTGCCCTTCGCCGGCGACGGGATCGTCCACATCGGCAAAAACGAGATCGTCGGGTTCGCAGAATTGCGAGCAGAGAATGGCTTTCATCGATGCACCTGGCCTTCCGCGTGACAGTTGAAGGGATTCATGAAGGATTTGATCGTCACCCGCAACCGTCCCGACACGACAATAACGGCGACGTTATTCCGCATCGCGGCTTTCAGGAGATCGCACCATGTTTGAAACAACACTCCTCGCGGGTAAGCGCATTCTCGTCACCGGCGGCGGCTCGGGCCTGGGCGCGGCGATGAGCCGCCGTTTTGCGGAGCTTGGCGCCGAACTCATCATCTGCGGGCGGCGAAGCGCCGTATTGGACGAAGCTGCTGCGCAACTCCGCACCGACTGCAAGGCGAAGGTCGGCACGTTCACCTGCGATATCCGTGACGCCGCCGCCATCGCCGATATGATGACGGCGATCTGGAACGACGGCCCGCTCGACATCCTCGTCAACAATGCGGCGGCGACCTTCATCGCGCAGAGCGAACATCTCTCGGCCCGCGCCGCCGATGCCATTCTCGCGCCGACATTGCATGGCGCGATGTACTGCACGCTGGAAGCCGGACGGCGCTGGATCGAAACCGGGCACAAAGGCGTGGTGCTCAGCATCCTGTCCACATCGACGATCACCGGGCGCGCCTTCACCATGCCCTCGGCCATGGCGAAGTCCGGCGTGCTGGCGATGACCAAATCGCTGGCCGTCGAATGGGGGCCGAAGGGCGTTCGCCTGGTCGCGATCGCTCCCGGCCCGTTTCCGACACCGGGCGCCACCGGACAGTTGCACCCGGAAGGCCGCGAGTCCGGGCCGGCCGCGCGCAATCCGCTCGGCCGCGTCGGCGCGCACAGCGAACTCGCCAATCTCGCCAGCTTCCTGATTTCCGACCAGGCCGGTTACATCAACGGCGAAATGGTGGTGCAGGACGGCGGCGCGCATCTGCGCTCATCCGGCGCCGAAGATCTGCTGCACTGGACTGACGCACAATGGGCCGCGCAGCGCATAGCGCGAAAGAACTGACGACAACTACCGCACTCTTTTCACCTCTCCCCACCGGGGAGAGGTGTTCGGAGTGCCCCAACCTTTTCAAACAAGGTCGATGCGTTTATCTGCAAGTCGGTTGGCGCGCGTGATTCCAGGCCATCTTCCAGTCACAAAGTTAGAGGATCGACACCCGATGTTCTCGCGGCGAATCCTGACAATTGCGTTGATGAATGGTGCGATGATCGGCCTCGCATCCGTAAGTATGCTCGGCCATGCGCAGGCGCAGCCCTCGAAAGGCAAAGCCGCTCCCCGACAATCCGCCGCTGCGCCGGCCGCCGCAGGCGGCACTGAGCCGGCATTGCTCGGCCAGTTCGGTGCATGGGGCGCCTATACCGCATCCCCCGGCGGCAAGAAGGTCTGCTTCGCACTGGCCAAACCGTCATCGTCGAAGACCAGTCCGGCGAACCGTCCGCGCGATCCTGCCTATGCCTTCATCTCGACGCGCCCCGCCGAAAAAGTCACCAACGAAGTGTCGATCATGATCGGCTACCAATTGAAGCCGGGCTATGAATCGACGCTGGACGTCGGCGGCGCCCGCTTTGCGATGTACACGCAAGGCGACGGCCTCTGGATCAAGAACGCCGCAGAAGAAGACCGTCTCGTCGAGGCGCTGCGCAAGGCCGGCGACGTCACCGTGAAGGGCGTCTCCACCAAAGGCACCGAGACCTTCGACACGTTTTCCCTCAAGGGCCTGGCCCAGGCGCTGGACAAAGTAGCGCAGGAGTGCCGGCGGTAACGTTTGTGCCCCAGACGCGGCGCAGCGCGAAGCGGTGCGACGCTGAGCCGGGGCCGTTCCAAGCGCCGGAATTCGTGACGGTCCCGGTTCTGCGGAGCGGCATAAGAATGCCGCACCGCGCCCGGGACACGGGGCTCGCTGTTAATATTGCCGCATTTGGCGCCTTTCCATTCGGGCGCGAAAAGCCTATTTCAATCCCTCAAGGTGCGGACACAGTCTAACCTATTGCCCTTATTCACAGATCAAACGCCATGACCCCCGCTTCCGCCGAGGCTGCCGCCGTTGAGACCGCCCCCCTGCTGGTGGAGAAGGTGGCGACCGAGACCTATGTGCCGCTGGCGAAGCCCTCGCTGATCGGCCTGTCGCGGGCGCAGATCGCCGAAAAGCTCGGTTCCATCGGCGTCAAGCCGACCCAGCAGAAGATGCGCAGCCAGCAGATCTGGCACTGGCTGTATTATCGCGGCGCGCAGAACTTTGCGGAAATGTCCAGCATTTCCAAAGAGATGCGAACCGAGCTGGAGCAGCATTTCACGGTTGACCGGCCGGACGTGGCGGTCGAGCAGATTTCCAATGACGGCACCCGCAAGTGGCTGTTGAAGCTGCCCTCGGGTACTCATGGCGAACGCGCCCATGAGGTCGAGTGCGTCTACATCCCGGAAACCGACCGCGGCACGCTCTGCGTCTCCTCCCAGGTGGGCTGCACGCTGAACTGCTCGTTCTGCCATACGGGAACCCAGCGGCTGGTGCGCAACCTGACGCCCGGCGAGATCGTCGGCCAGATCATGGTGGCCCGCGACCGGCTCAACGACTGGGCCGACCGCGACACCCCGAACGCCAACCGCCGCATCACCAATATCGTGATGATGGGCATGGGCGAGCCGCTCTATAATTTCGACGCGGTGCGCGACGCGCTGCTGATCGTCTCCGACAACGAAGGCATCGGCATCTCGCGCCGGCGCATCACGCTGTCGACCTCCGGCGTGGTACCGAACATTTCGCGCACCGGCGACGAAATCGGCGTCATGCTCGCAATCTCGCTGCATGCGGTGCGCGACGAACTGCGCAACGAGCTGGTGCCGCTCAACAAGAAGTATCCGCTCAAAGAACTGCTGCAGGCGTGCCGCGACTATCCCGGTGCGTCGAATGCGCGGCGCATCACCTTCGAATATGTGATGCTCAAGGGCATCAACGACTCACTCGACGATGCGAAGCTGCTGGTGAAAATGCTCAAGGGCATTCACGCCAAGATCAACCTGATCCCGTTCAATCCGTGGCCCGGCACCCGCTATGAGTGCTCGGACTGGGCGCAGATCGAGAAATTCTCCGAATACATCTTCAACGCCGGCTATTCCTCGCCGGTGCGCACACCGCGCGGCCGCGACATTCTCGCCGCCTGCGGCCAGCTGAAATCGGAGACGGAAAAGCTGTCGGCCCGCGAACGCCAGGCGCTGCGCGCGATGGCGATGACGGATTGATGCGATCAACCGCCAAGCACTCCGTCCTCATGGTGAGGAGCACGCCGGAGGCGTGCGTCTCGAACCATGTGCCTCACACTCATCCTTCGAGACGCCGCTACGCGGCTCCTCAGGATGAGGGAGGAGTGTGGGGCGTCGGCAAACGAGCGATTGAGGCACCATGTCCCTGATCGGCCGCATCTTCGTCATCCTGTTTGCGTTCTGCGCGGCCAGTCTGATCGGCGGCGCGATCGTGACATTCGCGATCCTGTTTCCGGAATTGAGCGCGCTGGACACCGGCATGATCGATCCGAACGCGATCGATACGCTCGTCGGCTTCGGCTTCATCTTCTTCTCGGGCTTCGCCCTGATCCCGGCGCTGCTCGTCGTCATCGTCACCGAAGCCTTCAACATCCGCGCCGTGCTTGCTTACGCGCTCGGCGGCGCCGTGGTCGGCCTGGCCTGCTATCTCGGCCTGATCCCCTACGACCCCACCACTATGCGTTTCGACGGTATCGTGCGCCGCCATCTCGAAGTCATGACGGGCGCCGGCATCCTTGCCGGGCTGATCTACTGGCTGATCGCCGGCCGCAATGCCGGCGCATGGCGGCGGTCGCGGCGGCTTCCGCCACAGCCGGATGCCGCAACCGAATTATAAGTTCTTTCGCTTTCCTTCCCCCTTGGCGTCGGCTACATGGCCTGCCATGAACCGGACAGGACTCCTCATCGCGCTCGGCCTGCTTGCTGCCATTGCCGTTGTCTTCGGAGTATGGCCCGGGCTCGACCTCAAGCTTGCGGCATTGTTCTACAATCCCGCAACAAAAGCTTTTCCGGCCTCGTCGCTGCCCGGCGCACAGTTCGTGCGCAATGCCGCGATGTGGATCGCCTGGGGCTTTGCCGCGCCTTCAATCGTCGCGCTGATCGTCAAACTGATCTGGCCGAACCGGCCGCTGCTGGTCAAAGGCCGCACCATGGTCTTCCTGACCGTCACCATGCTGATGTCCGCCGGCCTGCTGACCAATTTCACCTTCAAGACCTTCTGGGGACGACCTCGACCGACGGCGGTCACCGAATTCGGCGGCCCGTGGCAGTTCAAGGCGTGGTGGGATTCGACCGGCCAATGCCACCGCAACTGCTCGTTCTTCTCCGGCGAGGGCGCCACCGCGTTCTGGACCTTTGCCCCGGCCGCCCTCGCGCCGCCGGCGCTGCGGCCCGCCGCCTATGCCGCGGCGATGGTGTTCGGGATCGCCACCTCGGGCTGGCGGATGGCGTTCGGCGGGCATTTCTTCACCGACGTGACCATCGCCGGCCTGATGTCGTTCCTCGTCATCTGGCTTGTGCACGGATGGATCTATCGCTGGCCCGCGACGCGGATGACGGATGACGGCATCGACCGCTGGCTGACCAAAACCGCCCTGCCCGGCTATCGCTGGCGGCAGCGCGTGATCGAGCGGCAACCGAAGCAGTCTTGAGTCCCGTTGCCAGGCTCGGCTGTATTCAAACAGGCTCCTGTAGGGTGGGCAAAGCGAAGCGTGCCCACCTTCGCCTGCCGTGCACTTGATGATGGGCACGCTTCGCTTTGCCCACCCTACAAACACGGGTTCCCGCGTTGACGCCCTTTGCCTCGCCGGGCTATCGCTGACCGCAGAAAATAGCCTCGATTGGACGCTCCATGACCACGATCTTGAAGAACCTGCCGCAGGGAAAAAACGTCGGCATCGCTTTCTCCGGCGGCCTCGACACATCGGCAGCGCTGCTCTGGATGAAGCAGAAGGGCGCCAGGGTCTTCGCCTACACCGCCAATCTCGGCCAGCCGGACGAGGCCGACTACGACGAGATTCCGCGCAAGGCGATGGAGTTCGGCGCCGAGAAGGCCCGCCTCGTCGATTGCCGCCAGCAGCTCGTCCATGAAGGCATCGCCGCGATCCAGGCCGGCGCATTCCATGTCTCGACCGGCGGCATCACCTATTTCAACACCACGCCGCTCGGCCGCGCCGTCACCGGCACGATGCTCGTCTCCGCCATGAAGGAGGACGGCGTCCATATCTGGGGCGACGGCTCGACCTACAAGGGCAACGATATCGAGCGCTTCTACCGCTACGGCCTGCTGACCAATCCCGACCTGCAGATCTACAAGCCCTGGCTCGACCAGCAGTTCATCGACGAGCTGGGTGGCCGCGCCGAAATGTCGGCCTTCATGACCGCTCACGGCTTCGCCTACAAGATGTCAGCCGAAAAAGCGTATTCCACCGACAGCAATCTGCTCGGCGCGACGCATGAGGCCAAGGATCTCGAACACCTCGACAGCGGCATCACCATCGTCAATCCGATCATGGGCGTGCCGTTCTGGCGCGACGACTGCGCCGTCAAGGCCGAAAAGGTGTCCGTGCGCTTCGCCGAGGGCCGCCCGGTGGCGCTGAACGGCCGGACCTTCAGCGATCCCGTCGCACTGCTCTACGAGGCCAATGCGATCGGCGGCCGCCATGGTCTCGGCATGAGCGACCAGATCGAGAACCGCATCATCGAGGCCAAGAGCCGCGGCATCTACGAAGCGCCCGGCATGGCGCTCCTGCACATCGCCTATGAGCGTCTCGTCACCGGCATCCACAACGAAGACACCATCGAGCAATATCGCATCAACGGCATGAAGCTGGGCCGGCTGCTCTATCAGGGTCGCTGGTTCGACTCGCAGGCATTGATGCTGCGCGAGACCGCGCAGCGCTGGGTGGCCCGCGCCGTCACCGGCGAAGTCACGCTCGAACTGCGCCGCGGCAACGACTATTCGATCATGAACACCGAGAGCCCCAACCTCACCTACAAGCCCGAACGGCTGAGCATGGAGAAGGTCGAGGATGCCGCGTTCACGCCGGCCGACCGCATCGGCCAGCTCACCATGCGCAACCTCGACATCACCGACACCCGCGCCAAGCTGGACCTCTACGCCAAGACGGGCCTGCTGAGCGCCGGCGAAGGTGCGGCCATTCCGAAACTCGGCAGCGACAAGCCCTGAGCCGCGCTGGCGTATGCCCATATTGAGCGGAATCGCGTCCGGGACACGCTTTCATCAGATCTGAGAATGCGACGATATATGACGATAAATAAAAATGGCCGGGATCGCTCCCGGCCATTTTGATTCATGCTTCACTCAACGAGGCGGAGCCGTCCCCGGAGGCGGCGGCGGCAGTGAAGCCTGACCGCCGTTGAGCAGCGGCGTGATGTTGCGGATCGTGACGCGGCGGTTGCGGCGCTCCGGGCCATCGGTCTGGATTTTCAGATACTGCTCGCCGTAGCCCTGCGATGTCAGGTTTTCCGCCGGCACCTGGAATTGCTGGGTGAGCAATTCCGCAGCCGACTCCGCGCGGCGATCCGACAGTGACAGGTTGTCGACATCCGAGCCGACCGCATCGGTGTGCCCCTCAATCAGGAATACCGAGCGCGGATTGCGCGAGATGGCGCGGTTGAGGCCGTCCGCTATTACCTTCAGCTTCGACGCCTGATCCGGCGGAATGTCCCACGATCCCGTATCGAAATTGATCGTATCGAGATCGATCGACGGCATACGCTGACGCACCATCGGGCTGTAGCGGATTTCATCGAGCGTATAGCGCCGTTCGATGCGATCCACCGGCGGCGCGATCAGCGTGTCGTAGACGAGATCCGGCGACGCCTGGTCGTAGTCCACGATGTAGCGATCCTGCGGGATGCGGATCACCGGCGGCGGCAGATCGACAAAGAAGCCGCCGGGACCGCGCGGACCGCGGAACGAGTTGTCGATGATGACGATCTCGCGGCCGTCGCGGTCGCGCCGGGTCCGGCGCAGCAACTGACCGTCGCGGCCGACCAGCGTGACGATCTGCGAACCGTCCGGCCGCATGACGATGGTGCGATCATCGCCGCCGACGCGGTCGGTGCGGATGTCACGCGCGCCGTAACGGAAGCGATCGACCTCGTTGTGGCGGATGAAGGACTGGCCGCCCGGATCGCGCACGATGACGCGCCCCGGCTCGGTGATGACCGTGCGGCCGCCTTCCTGACGCTCGGTGCGCTGGCCGCGAAAATCATCCATCCGGCGTGGCCCCTGCGGAGCGGCGCCCGGCGCGATCGGCGTGACGGCGGCGGAAGCCGGCGGCGGCGGCAGCGGCGCGTTCACCTGCGGCGGCGGCGCGTTGATCACCTTGGCGTTGGAGCCGGGCGCCTGCACCGGCCGGCCGATTGCACCGGGAGCGACAGGTGGCGTTGCGGGAGCCGCCGCACCGGGCTGCGCTGCCGGGGGCGCCGCACCGGGGGCGGCGGCGTTCGGTGGCGTGCCCGGGGCCGCAGTTGGCGCACCGGGGCCGCCGGGACGGCGACCGTCCTGAGGACCACCCGGACGGCCGGACGGCGGGGCACCGGCCGGCGGCGTCGGTGCTGCGGGGGCAGGTGCTGCTGCCGGCGGCTTGGCCGGTGCGGCAGCCGGCGGTGCGGCCGGGCTCGGCGGCGTCGCGGGCGCCTGACGGGCTGCTGGGGGCGTGGCAGGCGAAGCAGGCGGCTGCGCAGCCGGAGGTGTGGGTGCCGCCGGGCGGGCGCCCGGTTCGCGGCGCTCGGCACCGCCGGGGCGTTGGCCGGCCGGCGCTTCCCGCCGTTCGGGGCGAGCCGGAGGTTCCGCACGCGGCGTGGGCGCAGCTGCCGGAGGAGCTGGCCGTGCCGGCGGCGCAGCCTGGGGAGCGGGGTGCGCCGGCGCGGCTGCCGGAGGCGTCGGATGAGGAGCAGCCGCGGGCGGCGTCGGCCGCGGCGCGGATGGCGGCGTCGCTGCCGGCGGATGCGGTGCAGCGGGCGGCGCTGTCTTCGGCGCCTCATGCCGCGGCGCCTCTCTCGGCGGCCCCTTCTTCGGTTCGCCTTCAGCGGCCGGCGGCGCAGCCTGCGCAAGCAGGATCGGCGCATCGGCTTGGGATGCGAAAGATGCCGTCGCGGCGATCTGCGTTACACCGAACGCAGTCGTGGCAAGCAGGACGAGACGAAGTTTAGTCATGATGAGCTTGAGCTCCTCGCCAGGAAAACATCAACAGAACATCAGCAAGAGCATTTTGCCTGCTGAACAAATCAGTCCGTCGATCAACGAATACGCATGGGGCCGCAATGTGGCGGCCCGTCGAGCAGAAACCGTATTTATTTCACACGCCACACACGTCCGCGCGCGCATCATTCATCGCACGTTCAGGCCGAATATTCGGCAACCCTGTACTTCATCATCAACGCTGGCGGCGGCTGTCCGGGAATTTCATCCGGATTCGGCACCGGCACATCATTCGGAAGATCACCCGGCAGTTCGTCGGGCCGTGTCGGTGCATCGGGATCGTGTACAGGCGGCGGCACGTCCGGCCGCGGATGGCCTGGTGGATTTTCCGGCGGCGGCTCGAACGGTTTGCCTGGCATGTTCAACAGGGCTGCGGCCTGCGCGTCGGCCGGATATGCCTGAACGCAAATCATCGGAAGCCTCCCATCGCTTCGTCGGGACAACCGATGCGGACATGCGATGTTCCGGGGGCAATCGCGGTTTCTTCAGGTTCCACGATCTTGCGCAAGCGCGCGCCGGGCTTTGCGCCCGCTGCCGCCGCGGGCAAGCACGCGCGACAACTGCTCGACCGAATACGGCTTCTGCAGCAGTTCGAAACCGGACGTGCCGTTCTGCGCGAGCACATGGCTGTAGCCGGACGTCAGCACGACGGGCAGATCGGGATAGAGCCTGCGGATTTCCTGCGCGAGTTCGACGCCGTTGGCGCCGGGCATCACGACATCCGAGAACACGACATCGTAACGGTCGGCATGCTGCTTGAGCTCATCGAGCGCTTCGGCCATGCCGTGTCTCAATTCCGTTGCATAACCGAGTTCGCGCAATGCATCGGCCGCGAAGGCACCGACATCGTGATTGTCCTCGACGATCAGCACTGACAGTCCGTGGCCGTCAACCAACGCCTCCTCGCCGGACACCGGCGCCGGCGCAGCACTGCCCGCGACGCGCGGCAGATAGAGCGTGAAAACGCTGCCTTTGCCGACCTCGCTGGCGACGACGACTTCGCCGCCGGATTGCTTGGCGAAGCCGAAAACTTGCGACAGGCCGAGACCCGTCCCCTGCCCGACTTCCTTGGTGGTGAAGAACGGCTCGAAGATGCGCTCGAACTGATCCTTGGGAACGCCGCAGCCGGAATCCGCGCTGGCAACCGCCACATAGCCATCCTTGCGCGGCATGGCGGCGGAGGGAAGCCGCGCGCTGGTGGTCACGGTGACCGTCAGCCGTCCTTCGCCTTTCATGGCATCCCGCGCGTTCACGGCGATGTTGATCAGCGCCGTCTCGAACTGGCCGAGATCGGCGTCGACATAGAGCGGATCGTCCGGGATATCAGTGACGATTTCGATCGACGCGCCGGTCAGCGTTCTGATGATGTCGGTCACCGAACTCACGCATCGACCGACGTCGAAGACTTCGGGCTTCAATGTTTGCCGCCGCGCGAAAGCCAGCAATTGCGCCGTCAGCTTGGCCGCGCGATTCACCGTCTCGGAAATCGCGGCGATGTAGCGCGCGCGCCGCTCGGGCGCGAGATCCGGCCGCTGCAGCAGATCCACCGAGGAGCGAATGACCGTCAGCAGATTGTTGAAATCATGCGCGACGCCGCCCGTGAGCTGACCCAGCGCCTCCAGCCGCTGGCCGTGCTTGAGCGCTTCCTCGGCCTCGCGGCGCCTGGACGCCTCGAAATTCAGCCGCTTCGTCCGCCGCAATGCGAACAGCAACAAGAAAAACACCAGCGCCGTCGCCGGAATGCCGAAGATCAGGGGATAGCTGATCGTCCTCAGCCAGCGCGCGCGAATGGCCGACGTTTCGAGGCCGGCTGCGACATAGAGGGGATAGCCCGCCAACCGCCGATAGCTGACGCGCCGTTCGATATTGTCGCCGGGAGAACGGAAGGTCACCAGACTGCCGTCCGGATTCGCCGACAGCATGCGCCCGACAGGCCCCTTCGGATCGAGCCGCATCGGATGTCCGAGAGCGGGATAGCGCGCGAGAATCGATCCATCCGTCAATCCCAGCGCGAAGAAGCTGCTGCCCTCGCGCCCGATGCGGGCATAGAAGTTGACGAAGTATTCGGGAAACACGGAGGCTTGCACGACACCGGTAAAGCGGCCGTCAGGCGATGCGCGACGGCGGCTGACGCCGAAGAACGGCGCCCCCTGATAGGGCGGACGCGGCAGCAGGGTGGCGCCGATGAACGTGCCGACATCCTTCTCGATATGCGCCTTGTAGTAGTCGCGATCGGAGAAATCGATATGAGGCAGCGCGAGATTGAGACTGTTGGCGAGCGCGTGTCCCTTGTTGTCGAACACCCAGATCGATTTGAGCTGGGGTAGTGCATCGGTGACCTGCTTCAGGCGTGCCGCGAGGGTATCGGCATGCGCGCGCAGATCGTCATCCGAGCGGTCACGGACGATCTCATTGACCTCCGACAGGCTGCGATCGATGGTTTCGAACACCTTCAATGCATGTTCGTGCGCCACATCGAGCGTGCGCTCGATCTGCCGGTCCGCAAAATCCCGGGTGGAGAACCACGCATTCGTAGCGGCAAACGCAAACAGCACCATGGGCAAGGCCAGGGATGCGGCCATCATCCCCTGCAGCATTCTCAACGAGTTGTGCTGTTCTGCTTTCACAGTCCCTGCCCGCTTCCAGGCAGCCTAGCGCATCGGGCGGGAACGACCAACCCGGTCGTCTGCCCAGAGCACTTCGTCGTCACAGGAGACGGCGTATGGGACAGGTATTGTCGAAGTTTTACACTCGCTCCTCACCATGAGGGATCGAGAAGTGATCTACCGCTCGTAGGGCGGAAACTAGCATGCATCCAGCAAAAACGCCGGCCTGCTCGCAGGCCGGCGTTCGGAAGCAGTGGTATAAACGATCGCGCGTCAGACCTGACGTTCGACCATCTTCATCTTGAGCTCGGCGATGGCTTCCGACGGGTTGAGGCCCTTCGGGCATGCCTTGGCGCAGTTCATGATGGTGTGGCAACGATAGAGACGGAACGGGTCTTCGAGATTGTCGAGACGTTCGCCGGTCGCTTCGTCGCGGCTGTCGGTGACCCAGCGGGTCGCCTGCAGCAGCGCGGCGGGGCCGAGGAAGCGGTCGCTGTTCCACCAGTAGCTCGGGCAGGAGGTCGAGCAGCAGGCGCACAGGATGCACTCGTAAAGACCGTCCAGCTTCTCGCGGTCGGCATGGCTCTGCCGCCATTCCTTCTGCGGGGTCGGCGTGGTGGTCTTCAGCCACGGCTCGATCGAGGCATACTGGGCGTAGAAGTTGGTCAGGTCCGGCACGAGATCCTTCACCACCGGCTGGTGCGGCAGCGGGTTGATCTTGATCGGCCCCTCATCGACTTCGTCCATCGCGCGGGTACAGGCCAGCGTATTCTGGCCGTCGATGTTCATGGCGCAGGAACCGCAGACGCCTTCACGGCAGGAGCGGCGGAAGGTCAGCGTCGGATCGACATTGTTCTTGATCCAGATCAGGCCGTCCAGGATCATCGGGCCGCAGTCGTGGGTATCGACATGATAGGTGTCGACCGACGGGTTCCTGCCGTCATCCGGATTCCAGCGATAGACGCGGAACTCGCGGGTCTGGGTGGCGCCGGCCGGCTTCGGCCATTCCTTGCCGCCGGAGATCTTCGAGTTCTTCGGGAGTGCGAATTCGACCATTTTCTCAAGCCTTCGCTATCAATCAATACACACGCGCTTTGGGCGGGATGTACTGGACGTCGTTCGTCATCGTGTAGTCGTGGACGGGGCGATAATCGATGGTGGTCTTGCCGCCCTGATCGATCCACGCCAGCGTGTGCTTCATCCAGTTCTTGTCGTCGCGATCCGCGAAATCCTCGCGGGCATGCGCGCCACGGCTCTCGGTGCGGTTGGCCGCGGAGTCCATGGTGACGACGGCCTGCGAGATCAGGTTGTCGTACTCCAGGGTTTCCATCAGGTCCGTATTCCACACCAGCGAACGGTCGGACACGCCGATGTCGCCGATACCGCCATAGACCTTGTGGATCAGATCCTTGCCTTCGTTCAGCACTTCACCGGTGCGGAACACGGCGCAGTTGGTCTGCATGACCTGCTGCATGCTCTCGCGCATCTTCGCCGTCGGCGTGCCGCCCTTGGCGTTGCGGAAATGATCGAGGCGGCCGAGGGCCATGTCGGCGGAGTTCTTCGGCAGATCGGGCTGCTTGCCGTTCGGCGTCAGCTTCTCGGCCAGGCGCAGCGCGGCGGAGCGGCCGAACACCACGAGATCGATCAGCGAGTTGGAGCCGAGACGGTTGGCGCCGTGCACCGACACGCAGGCGGCTTCGCCGATGGCCATCAGGCCCGGCACCACCGCATTGTCGTCGCCGCCACGCTTGGTGACGACCTCACCGTGATAGTTGGTCGGGATGCCGCCCATATTGTAGTGCACGGTCGGCACGATCGGGATCGGCTCCTTGGTCACGTCGACACCGGCGAAGATGCGCGCCGAGTCCGAGATACCCGGCAGGCGCTCTGCCAGCACCTTCGGATCGAGATGATCGAGGTGCAGGAAGATGTGATCCTTCTTCTTGCCGACGCCGCGGCCTTCGCGGATTTCAATGGTCATCGCGCGCGACACCACGTCGCGCGAGGCGAGATCCTTGGCGGACGGCGCATAGCGCTCCATGAAGCGCTCGCCTTCGGAATTGACGAGATAACCGCCTTCACCGCGGGCACCTTCGGTGACCAGACAGCCCGAACCGTAGATGCCGGTCGGGTGGAACTGGACAAACTCCATGTCCTGCAGCGGCAGGCCGGCGCGCAGCGCCATGCCGCCGCCGTCGCCGGTGCAGGTATGCGCCGAGGTGCAGGAGGCGTAGGCACGGCCGTAACCGCCGGTGGCGAGAATGACGGTCTGCGCCTTGAAACGGTGCAGCGTGCCGTCGTCCATCTTCAGCGCGATGACGCCGCGGCAGGTGCCCTGATCGTCCATGATCAGGTCGATGGCGAAGTATTCGATGAAGAACTCGGCGGCGTGACGCAGCGCCTGGCCGTACATCGTGTGCAGCATGGCGTGACCGGTACGGTCGGCGGCGGCGCAGGTGCGCTGCGCCTGGCTCTTGCCGAAATCGATGGTCATGCCGCCGAACGGACGCTGATAGATCTTGCCGTCTTCGGTGCGCGAGAACGGCACGCCCCAGTGCTCGAGCTCGTAAACGGCGTCAGGCGCGTTGCGCACCATGTATTCGATGGAGTCCTGGTCGCCCAGCCAGTCCGACCCCTTCACGGTGTCGTACATGTGCCAGCGCCAGTTGTCCTCGTGCATGTTGCCGAGCGAGGCCGAGATGCCGCCCTGGGCGGCCACCGTATGCGAGCGGGTGGGGAACACCTTGGTGATGCAGGCGGTGCGCAGACCGGCCTCGCCGCAGCCGACGGTCGCGCGCAGGCCGGCGCCGCCGGCGCCCACGACAACGACGTCATAGGTATGATCTTCGATGGGATAGGCGTAACCGTTGGTGGCGGAGCCGCCAACGCCGTTCGCGCCAGTGCCGTTCACGGCCATGCGCTACACTCCAGATGACAGTTTGAAAATGGCGTAAGCCGATGCCAGCGCGACGGCGGCCGAGAAGAAGTTGTTGGCCATGATCGACAACAGCTTCGCCTTCTCGTCATGCACATAGTCCTCGATGACGATCTGCATGCCGATCCGCATGTGCACGACGCTGGCCACGATGAACAGCAGCATGATGACGGCGACCACCGGCGAGCCGAGGATCTGGACGGCGCCGGCCTGGTTGCTGCTGAGCAGCGACATCACGATCACGATCATCGGGATCAGCAACAGCAGCATCGCGACGGCCGTCATGCGCTGGCGCCAATGGTCCCGCGTCCCCGAGTGGGAGGAGCCGTGATTGCGGACGCGGCCGAGCGGCGTGCGCATCGAGGCCGAAGAACCGGAGTTCGGAGAATTCGCGCTCATCGGCCACCTCCGATGGCATAGGCAATGATCCAAAGCAGGACGGTGATGACGATGCCGGCGACCAGCGCCGCACGGGTGAGCCATTCACGCTCGGCGGGCTTGAAACCGTAACCGAGATCCCAAACCAGGTAGCGGATCCCGCTCATGGCATGATGAACCAGCGCCCATGTGTAGCCGAACAAGATCAGGCGTCCGATGAAGCTGCCGGCGAAAGCCTGCACATAGGCGTAGGCCGCGGGGCCGGAAGCGGCGGCGATGAGCCACCAGACGAGAAGCAGGGTACCGAAATACAACGCAACGCCGGTGGCGCGGTGGATGATGGACAAAGCCATCGTCAGCGTCCGGCGATAGATTTGCAGATGCGGTGAAAGGGGGCGTTCGATCCTGGCGGCCATATAACAACTTTGACAGGTTAATGGGCACTCGGTGCCCGAATTGGGATCGCGTAGAGCAATTCTATTTACGAAGTCGGTACGGCGAGCGCAATCGCGAAATGCTATAAATGGAATTCGCATTCAAAACTTGGCGCCCTATTATCACCGATGGCGCCGACTCTGGTATGCCACAACGCGCTGCCAATGAAGCACGATTCATGCAAACTCCATGGCGCGATAGCAAATATCGATAGAGGCGGACATGAGCGGGCTGAACATCACCGAAGTCGTCGAGCTGGGAGCCCTCCTGGTGGCGGTCGGAGCGCTGAGCGGATTTCTCGCCGGCGTCTTCGGAATCGGCGGCGGCGCCATCCTTGTGCCCGTATTTTACGAGTGTTTCCGCATTGCCGGCGTCCCTTTGGAAGTGCGAATGCCGCTCTGCATCGGCACCTCGCTGGCCATCATCATTCCGACATCGCTGCGTTCGTTCCGCGCCCATCTGGCGCGCGGCGCGGTGGACATGGAAATCCTGCGCAAGTGGTGGCTGCCGATCATGATCGGCGTCGCCGTGGGCAGCGTGACGGCCCGTTTCGCCCCGGAACGGCTGTTCAAGATCGTCTTCGTGATGGTCGCCTGGTCCGCTGCTGCACGGCTGCTATTCGCGCGTGAGGGGTGGAAACTGGGTGACGACCTGCCCGGCGGCCCGCTGATGAAGGTCTACGGCTTCTTCGTCGGCCTGCTGTCGACGCTGATGGGCATCGGCGGCGGCCTGTTCTCGAACCTGCTGATGACCTTCTACGGCCGCCCGATCCATCAGGCGGTCGCAACCTCGTCCGCATTGGCCGTGCTGATCTCGGTCCTCGGCGCGCTTGGTTACGTCTATGCCGGCTGGCCGGCGGCCGCCGCCTATCCCGACGTCGTCCCGCTGCAATTGCCGTTCGCGATCGGCTACGTCTCGCTGATTGGCGCGCTGCTGGTGATGCCGACCAGTCTCATGACCGCACCGCTCGGCGTGAGGGCGGCGCATGCGATGTCCAAGCGCACGCTGGAGATCGCATTCGGGAGCTACCTGCTCATCGTCGGAAGCAGGTTTGTCCTGGCGCTGCTGTAACCCGTAGCCCGGATGGAGCGAAGCGCAATCCGGAGACCAACGAACTATCGACACGTTGAATCCCGGATTACGCTTCGCTCCATCAGGGCTACGAAGACGACGTAATACTATCCGTAATAGTATCCACACGCCGGCTTGCTATGGATGACCCATGACTCACGCACACCATCATGATCACGACAGTCACGCCGGGCATTCCCATGGTCCCGGCGGCCATGCTCATGCGCCGGCGAATTTCGGCAAGGCGTTCGCCATCGGCATCGCGCTCAACACCGCCTTCGTGATCGTCGAAGCCGTCTATGGCTATGCCAGCGGCTCGATGGCGCTGGTGGCGGATGCCGGGCACAATCTGTCCGACGTGCTCGGCCTGACCGCCGCATGGATCGCCGCGGTGTTGTCGCAGCGCGCGCCGACGCCGCGCTTCACTTACGGGTTGCGCGGCTCGTCGATCCTTGCCGCGCTGTTCAACGCCGTATTCCTGCTGGTCGCCGTCGGCGCCATCGCATGGGAAGCCGTGCTGCGGCTGCTCGACCCGGCACCGGTAGCGGAGATCACGGTGATCGTGGTCGCCCTCATCGGCATCGCCGTCAACGGCATCACCGCCTGGCTGTTCGCGTCCGGCCGCGACAGCGACCTCAACATCCGCGGCGCCTATCTGCACATGGTCGCGGATGCCGCCGTGTCGGCCGGCGTCGTGGTCGCCGCCATCGTCATCATGGTGACCGGCTGGCTATGGATCGACGCTATCACCAGCCTTGCCATCTGCCTGCTGATCGTCTGGGGAACGTGGAGCCTGCTGCGCGATTCCACCGCGATGTCGCTGGCCGCCGTGCCGCGCGGCATCGATCCGGCGGAAGTGCGCGCCTATCTGCAACGCTGCGAAGGCGTCGTGCAGGTGCATGACCTGCATATCTGGTGCATGAGCACCACCGAAGTGGCGCTGACCTGTCACCTCGTGATCCCGTCGGGCGCCCCCGGCGATTCCTATCTGATGAAGATCGCAGCCGGCCTGAAACACGACTTCGGCATCGGGCATGCGACGATCCAGATCGAGACCGATCCGAACTCAGCCTGCGCACTGGCGCCGGAGCATGTGATCTAGGGGAAGCGCGACGGCGCTTGCTTCACCTCTCCCCACCGGGGATAGGTGCGACGGAGCTTGCCATCTCATGGTTCGAGACGCGCGCAAGGGCGCGCTCCTCACCATGAGGGGACGGAGTTACTTGGCGTAAATATCCTTATACGTCTCGCGCAGCACGTTCTTCTGCACCTTGCCCATGGTGTTGCGCGGGAGATCGGCGACGAAGATCACGCGCTTGGGCATCTTGAACTTGGCGATTTGGCCGTCGAGCGCCTTGATCACCGAAGCTTCGTCGATTGCGGTCTTGTTGTCCGCGACGACCACCGCCGTCACGCCCTCGCCGAAATCCGCGTGCGGCACGCCGATCACGGCGCTCTCGACCACGCCCGGCATGGCGTCGATCTCGCTTTCGATTTCCTTCGGATAGACGTTGAAGCCGCCGGAGATCACCAGATCCTTGCCGCGGCCGAGGATGTGGACATAGCCTTTGCCGTCGATCTTGCCGAGATCGCCGGTGATGAAGAAGCCGTCATCGCGGAACTCGGACTTGGTCTTCTCCGGCATCCGCCAATAGCCCTGGAACACGTTCGGACCCTTCACCTCAATCATGCCGATGGTGTCTTTCTCGAATTCCTTGCCGGTCTCCGGATCGGTGACGCGCACGGAGACGCCGGGCAGCGGGAAGCCGACCGCGCCGGGAACGCGCTCGCCGTCATAGGGGTTCGACGTGTTCATGTTGGTTTCGGTCATGCCGTAGCGTTCGAGCACGGCATGGCCGGTGCGCGCGAACCATTCGCGATGGGTGTCGGCCAGAAGCGGCGCGGAGCCGGAGATGAACAGCCGCATATGGCTGGTCGTTTGCTTTGACAGGTTCGGCGACTGCAGCAGACGCGTATAGAAGGTCGGCACGCCCATCAGCACCGTGGCGCGCGCCATCAGTTGAATGATGCGCTCGGGATCGAGCTTCGGCAGGAAGATCATCGACGCCCGTGCAAACAGCGTGACGTTGCTCGCCACGAACAGGCCGTGCGTATGATAGATCGGCAGCGCATGGATCAGCACGTCATCCTTGGTGAAGCGCCAGTAATCGACGAGGCTCAGCGAATTCGATGCGAGGTTGTCATGGCTCAGCATCGCGCCCTTGGAGCGGCCGGTGGTGCCCGACGTGTAGAGGATCGCGGCGAGATCGTCGTTGCCGCGCGCAACGGTGGCGAAATCCGGCTTTTCCTGCGCGGCGGCATCGGTGAGCGAACCCTTGCCGTCCGCCCCCAGCGTCTCGACCTTGGCGCCGACCTTGCCGGCAATGGCCTCGATGCCCTCTTTCTTGGAAGGATCGCAGACCACCAGCGACGGTTCGGCATCGGTGATGAAGTAATCGAGTTCGTTCAGCGTATAGGCGGTGTTGAGCGGCAGATAGACCGCACCGGCCCGCACCGTGGCGAGATAGAGCACAAGACCCGGAACCGACTTCTCGGTCTGCGCCGCCACGCGGTCGCCGGGCTTCACCCCGCGCGCCACCAGCACATTCGCCATCTGCCCCGCCCAGGCGACCAGGTCGCCGTAGCTGATATGCTTGCCTTCCGGCGTCTCGATGGCGAGGCGCGAGGCATCTTCGAGCTTGTCGAACAGGCGGGAGAACAGATTCATGGCAGGATCACGCGTTTTGGGGAGACGGGGCAACCGGGTGCGGCGCGACAGATCGCGTCAAATCGTCGTGTTCCATAGCAAGAATGCGCCCCCTTTCGCAACGCGCGCCATCGCTTTCGGACAACCGATGGGTGATCGGCGCTCACGGATGGTTTATCTCCACCATCGTAACGATGGCCCGGCTGGCCCGTATTGGTTCCGGAAAGCCCGATGATGGATCGCACCATGTCAAGCATTGCCCGTCCCGCCCCGCATACGCACGATGCAGGGTCGAAACCTGTCCATCCTGCCTGGGTGCGCGTGCTGCACTGGATCAACGCGGTCGCCATCGCGATCATGATCATGTCGGGCTGGCAGATCTACAACGCCTCCCCGCTGTTCGACTTCACCTTTCCACCCGGCATCACGCTGGGCGGCTGGCTCGGCGGCGGCATCATGTGGCATCTCGCCGGGATGTGGCTGCTGGTGATCAACGGCCTGCTGTATGTTCTGCTCGGCATCGTCACCGGCCGCTTCCGCAACAAGCTGCTGCCGCTCTCGGCATCCGGCGTGCTGAGCGACACCCGCGCCGCGCTCACCGGCAAGCTCTCGCATGCCGATCTTGCGACCTACAACCAGGTGCAGAAGCTGCTCTATGCCGGCATCATCCTGGTCGGCATCGTGATCGTGCTGTCCGGCCTCGCGATCTGGAAGCCGGTGCAGTTCCAGTATCTCACCGCATTGTTCGGCGGCTACGACACCGCGCGCTATGTCCATTTTGCGATGATGGCCTCCATCGCCGGTTTCCTCGTCATTCATGTCGCGCTGGCGCTGATCGTGCCGAAAAGCCTGCGCGCGATGATCGTCGGACGCTGAGGAGCCCAATCATGCTGAAGAAAATGCGTTCGCTCATCATCCCCGGCGTCGACAAGACATTGCTCGTCAAGGACGCCGTCAAGCTGATGCCCGATCCCGCCCGCCGCCGCTTCATCGCGGCGGGCGCAAGTTTCGGCGCGCTCACCCTGCTGACCGGCTGCGACGTGTCGGACGGCCTGTCCGCCGACAATCTGCTGGCGCAGATTTCCAAGTTCAACGACATGGTGCAGGCAAGAATCTTCAATCCGAACGTGATGGCCCCGACCTATTCGGAGAAAGACGTCCGACGCCCGTTCCCGTTCAACGGCTACTATTCGGAGGAGGAGGCGCCGGACATCGACGGCGACGAATGGAAGCTCGAAGTCTCCGGCCTTGTCGACAACAAGAAAGCATGGACGCTGGCGGAACTCTACCGGCTGCCGGAAGTATCGCAGATCACCCGCCATATCTGCGTCGAGGGCTGGAGCGCCATCGGCTCCTGGCAGGGCACGCCGCTGCGCGATTTCCTCAAGCTGATCGGCGCCGACACGTCAGCGAAATGGGTGCATTTCCGCTGCGCCGAGGACTATGCGAGCTCCCTCGACATGCCGACCGCCCTGCATGCGCAGACGCAGATGACGTTCAAGTTCGACAATCAGATCCTGCCACAGTCGCTCGGCTATCCGATGAAAATCCGGGTGCCGACCAAGCTCGGCTTCAAGAACCCGAAATACGTCACGTCGCTGGAAGTCACCAACGACTACAAGGGCGGATACTGGGAAGACCAAGGCTACAACGATTTCAGCGGGAGTTAGACTCCGCCCTCATGGTGAGGAGGCGCCCCTTCGGCGCCGTCTCGAACCATGAATGATTTGGCGCATCCTTCGAGACGCGGTCAAATGGCCGCTCCTCAGGATGAGGACGGAGACCAGTTCGAGCATGATCAGTCAAACGACCAACTCCCTCTGAAACGCCGACATCACCGCACCCACGGCCAGTGTCGCCGCCGATACCACCAGTGCCGACGTCAGGCTCCCGGTAGCGTCGCTGATCGCACCGACGACGATCGGCCCGAGGGTCTGCCCGATGCCGAATGCGATCGTCACCACCGCAATCGCCTTGGGCCAGGTTTCCTTCGGATAGTTGAAGCGCACGAAGGCCGTCGTCGCGGCGACCACCGCGAAAAACGACACGCCGAACACCGCCGCCGAGATCCCGAGAACGAGCGGCGAATGGCCGAGCAACGGCATCGCGGCGCCGACCGCATTGACGGCCAGAATAATCGCCATCGCCCGCCCGCTCTGGCCGCGTGCCAGGACACTTCGCCAGAGCGAGGGCGACACGAAAGAACTCACGCCGATCAGGCACCAGAACGCGCTCTGCGCCAGAGCGCTGCCGCCGCCGTCGCGCACATAGGCGATCATGAACGTCATGTAGGCGATGTAGCCGGCACCGAACAGGAAATAGGCGCTGAGAAAAATCCCCATCGGCCGGATGGCGATCGTCGGCGCGGGCGTCGATGCGGCCGCATTCGACGCATCCTCCAGACGCGGCAGCAACGGCAACCCCATCAGCACGGACACGCAGCCGAGCACCAGCCAGACGATCCACCATGAGCCCGCACCGAACCCCTGCAGCACGAACGGCGCGATCAGGCCCGACACCAGAATGCCGATGCCCGGCCCCGCATAGAACAGACTCAGCAGATAGGACGAACGCTCGGGATACGCGAGACCGATGGTGGCCGCGAGCGCGCCGCCGGTGACGAATGCGACGGCCGCGCCCCATCCCGTCACGAACCGCGCAATGCTGAGCAGCGTGAAATCCGCCGTGATGCCGCAAACCAGCAACGAGATCACGCAGGCCGCGGTCCCGATCCGGACCACCGCGAACAGCCCGTAACGTTTGCTGAGCCCGGCGGCGACCAGCGCGCCGATCAGATAGCCCGCGGCATTGACGGTATTCATGAAGCCCGCGGC
>Ga0153956_1000555_pt1 | contig 40672 bp, 34 predicted proteins | sample TSFL040MetaG_FD_104704 | JGI IMG/M metagenome (GOLD analysis project Ga0153956, IMG submission 104704) | Attine ant fungus gardens microbial communities from Florida, USA - TSFL040 MetaG | ecosystem: Host-associated > Fungi > Mycelium > Unclassified | place: USA: Florida, Wekiwa Springs... | reverse complement strand
GGAGATCGCTGACCGCTCAGATATCCCCGGGACGTGAGGGTCCCTGGGCGAAGACGTCAAGGGTTCGTGACGAAGATGCCGGGGACGTCACACCTCCCGGCCCCTGGGGACCCCGGCCCGGAGCGAGTTCGCAGTTAGCGACAACATGTGTCGCTAACTGCGAACTCACCTCCGGGGCGCGTGGGGTTCCCGCCGTCCCGGCCACGCCTGCCTAAGCCACGCTCGCCCCGGCCGTGGAGGGGAGGGCTCGTCCTTTGATCGTCCCTCCCCCGGCTTCCCGACCCCAGACCTCCCGACCCAGCCGCTGGAACTTTCAACAGTCGCAGCCCGCCCGGCCCGTCGTCCCCCGCCAGGCGGCGCGCAAGGGTGACTCCGTGGATTTTGCGTTGAGCGATCGTGCCGGGCGCCTTCGGGAGGAGCTGCTCGCCTTCATGGACGAGCACGTCTATCCGGCGGAGGCGGTTTATGAGGAGCAGTTGCGGGAGGCGGGCGACCCGCATGCCTTCCCGCCGGTGATGGCGGCGCTGCAGGAGGAGGCGCGGTCGCGCGGGCTCTGGAACCTATTTCTCCCGCACGCCACGGAGTGGACCGAGGGGCTGTCGAACCTCGACTACGCGCCGCTTGCCGAGATCACCGGACGGTCGCTGATCGCCGCCGAGGCGCTCAACTGCTCGCCGCCGGACACGGGGAACATGGAGATCCTGACGATATTCGGCACCGAGGTGCAGCGGCAGCGCTGGCTGGGGCCGTTGCTCGAGGCCGAGATCCGCTCCTGCTTCCTGATGACCGAGCCGGATGTCGCCAGCTCGGACGCGAGCAACATCGCCTGTCGGATCGAGACGGACGGCGACGATTATGTGATCAACGGGCGCAAGTGGTGGTCGACCGGCGCCGGGAACCCGCGCTGCGAGATCGCGATCGTGATGGGGAAGACCGACCCCGACGCGGCGCCGTACCGGCAACAGAGCATGGTCCTCGTGCCGATGAAGACCCCCGGGGTGACCGTCGTCCGAGATCTGCTCGTCCTCGGCTACAACGAGCCCGAGAGCCACTGCGAAGTGCTGCTCGAGGACGTGCGGGTGCCCCGCTCGAACGTCTTGCACGAGGAGGGCGGCGGCTTCGCGATCGCCCAGGCGCGGCTCGGGCCGGGTCGCATCCACCACTGCATGCGCTCGATCGGGGCGGCCGAGCGGGCGCTGGAGCTGATGTGTCGGCGCCTGCGCGAGCGGGTCGCCTTCGGCCGGCCGCTCGCCGACCAGGGCGTCCCGCGCGAGTGGATCGCCGACAGCCGCATCGAGATCGACCAGGCGCGCCTCCTCACCCTGCAGGCCGCGTGGCTGATGGACACGGTCGGCAACCAGGCGGCGCGCGGGCAGATCGCGGCGATCAAGGTCGCGGTGCCGCGGGTGTCGACCCAGGTGATCGACCGCGCGATCCAGGCGCACGGGGGCGGCGGCGTGTCCCAGGACTTCCCGCTCGCCCGCGCCTACGCCCACGAGCGCACGATGCGCCTGGTCGACGGCCCGGACGAGGTCCACCGGCGCACCGTGGCGAAGCTCGAGCTGGCCAAATATGGCGACTGAGCCGGGGTCCAGGCGGGTCGGGGACCTGTTCGGGCTCGCGGGGCGGACGGCGATCGTCACCGGTGCCTCGGCCGGCCTCGGCGCCCACTTCGCCACGGTGCTCGCCGACGCCGGCGCCCACGTGATCGCCGCGGCGCGACGGGTCGACCGGCTGGATCGGCTCGCCGCCTCGCACGAGCGGATCGAGGCCTGCGCCTGCGACGTCGCCGACGCGAGCTCGCGGGAGGCCCTGCTGGCGGCGGCCCTCGCCCACGACGGCCGGGTCGACGTGCTCGTCAACAACGCCGGGATCGGCGATCAGATGCCCGCCGAGGAGGAGAGCATCGAGGCCTTCCAGCAGACCGTCGAGGTCAACCTGGTCGCCGCCTTCGCCCTCGCGCAGCTGGTCGGCAGGCAGATGCTCGAGCAGGGCGCCGGGTCGATCATCAACCTCGCCTCGATGTTCGGCCTGGTCGGCTCGGCGCCGCTCAGCCAGGTGAGCTACTGCGCCAGCAAGGGCGGCATCGTCAACCTCACCCGCCAGCTCGGCGCCGAGTGGGCCCGGCGCGGGGTCCGCGTCAACGCGATCGCGCCCGGCTACTTCCCCAGCGACATGACCGCCGGGCTGCTCGCGGACGAGCGGACGCTGACCTGGGTGCGGCGCAACGCGCCCCTCGGGCGGCCCGGCCGGCTGCGCGAGCTCGACGGGGTGCTGCTGCTGCTGGCGAGCGACGCCAGCACCTACGTGGTCGGCGAGACGATCTCCGTCGACGGCGGCTGGACCGCCGTCTGAGCCGGCCCGCCTGGCGTAATGTTGAGCGGGCTGATGTCAGTCTCGGTCTCGACCGAACGGGAAGTGGGTGGCGGTTCCTACCGGGAGGCGATCGAGGCCTTTCGTGACGTCGCGCTGGCCCTGCGCGAGAACACCGATCGGGATGAGCTTCTGCACCTTTGCGCGCGGAAGATGTGCGAGCTGGTCGGGGTCGAGCGGGCCAGCCTCTACCTGCGCGAGGAGGGCAGCGGCCTCTACCGCGGCCAGGTCGGCCATCCCGGCTCGGCCAAAGACCCGCTGATCAAGCGCCTGGTCGGCGGGGTCGCGGCGGACGGCTTCACCCAGGAGATCGTCAAGACTCGCAAGCCGGTGGTGATCCGTGACGCTTTGCACGATCCCCGGGCCGTGCGCTCGACGATGCGCAACTGGAACGTCCGCTCGATGATGGGCGTGCCGATGATGCTCCGGGACGAGGTGATCGGCCTCTTCTTCCTCGACTCGGAGGAAAAGATCCGCAACTTCGACCCGCTCGACGAAGAGGTGGCCTCGGCCTTCGCCGAGCTCGCCGCGGTGGCGATCTCGCAGGCCGAGATGATGGCCGCGCTGCGCTCCAGCCACGACGCCGTGGCGCGCAAGAACCAGGCGCTGCGGCAGGCGGCGGCGGTCGACGATCGCTTCACCGGGCTGGTGATCAGCGGCGGCAGCCTGCGCGAGATCGCCGACGCGGTCACCGAGCTGACCGGCAACCCCTGCGCGATCTTCGACCCCGAGCTGCACGTCCTCGCCGCCGTCGCCGACGACGGTGGGCTGGGGCGGCTGGGGGAGCTGACCGCCGACCCGGAGTTGAAGGCGGCGGTCGCGGCGGTGAAGCCGGCCAGCCCCTCGGTGATCGGGCCGTTCCCCCGGCTCGGGATCCCCCGGCGCCTGCTGATCACCCCGGTGCGGGCGCGCGACACCGACTGGGCGGTCCTCGTCCTGGTCGAGCAGAACGGTCGCTTCCGCGACTACGACCTGCTGATCAGCCGCCGAGTCGCCGGGATCATCGCGCTCGAGATGAGCGCCGAACGCCGGGCCGCGGCGGCGGAGTGGAACGCGCGCTCCTCGCTGGCGGGGCAGCTCGTGCGCGGGAGCAGCGACATCGCCGCGCTCGAGCGCCGGGCCGATTACCTCGGCCTCTCGCTCGACACGCCGCACGCGCTCTGCCTCGTCGGCGCGCGCGGCGAAGGCACGCCGGAGCTGCTCGACGCCGAGCTGATCGAGCGGGCGCTGGGGGAGACGCTGCCCGGGATCTCGCTGCTCTCGACCGGGACGGTGGAGGGGATCGCCCTGATCGTCGAGCTGCCGGAGGCGCCCTCGAAGGTGGCCGCCATCGCGCGCTTGAAGGAGGCGGTCGAAGCGACCTGCGCCAGGTACGACCCCGACGGCCACCTGGTCGTCGCGATCTCCAGCGGCTGCCTCGGCGCCGGCGATTTCGTCCGCGCCTACGAGCAGGCCCGCCAGGTGCTCAGCTGCGTCGACGCCTACTGCCCGCCCGGCGCCGCCCCGGTCCTCGGCGCCGACGACCTCGGTCCGGGCCGCGTCCTGGTCTCCGACGCCGGCCCGGAGGAGATGCTGCGCTTCGCCGAGGAAACCGTCGGCCCCCTGATCGCCCCCGACGCCCCGCCCGAGCTCCTCCAGACCGTCATCTGCTTCTTCGAATCGGGCCGCAGCATCCGCCGCACCGCCCGCGTCCTCGAGGTCCACGAGAACACGATCCGCTATCGCCTCGCCAAGATCCAAGAGCTGGTCGGCTTCGACATCGGCACCGACTCAGACGCCCAATTGAGCGTCCAGGTAGCCCTTTTGGTGCTCCGGTTGCAGGGGCGTTTGGCGTAGGGGGACGGGGAGAGGGCCGTACAAGGGACGGGCCCTCCCGGCCACGGCTCGGGCAGGCGTGGCTCGGGCAGGCGTGGCCGGGACGGCGGGGGTGACGCTTCCCTCACGAACTGCGGGGACGTTCGTCCAGGGTCACCCCCGCCGTCCCTCCCGGGCGTCCCGTGGCGTCCCGGGCGGGCTGTGGCCGTGGCCGGGAGGGCCGGGTCCTCGGGGAGAGGTGGAGGGGCCGTGCCGGGAGGGCCACGGATCCCTCACGGCGGACGGACGGACCCGTCACCGATGCGTGACCCGGTGACAAGGACGCCGGACCGTGGTCGTCCTTTCGTCCGCCCGACCCGGGGCGGTCGTCCTTCGGTCCGGTAGACGGACGAAAGGACGACCACGGTCCTGGGGCCGGACGAAAGGACGACCACGCCGGTCGTCTCGGGGCCGGGAGGTGTGACGTCCCCGGCGTCTTCGTCACGGACCCTTGACGTCTTCCCCGCGAAGCCTCACGTCCTGGGCGCCTCATGGGGGTCACAGCCTGCCCGGACCCCCATGAGGAGCCCAGGACACCCGCGGCCTACCTCGGACGGCCACCCCCTACCTCCCCTCCAACCGCTCCAAAGCCATGCGGGCGAGCATCGGGGTCTGGGCGGTCAGCCTCTCGAGGCTGAGGTCGTCGTCGGTGCCCATGGCGCCGTAGCGGGAGAGGACGCCCTCGGTGATGCAGGCAAGCTTCCAGCTGCCGAAGGCGACGTAGAAGTCGATCTCGGTGAGGTTCGCGCCGGTGCGGGCGCCGTAGCGGGCGAGGAGGTGGTCGCGGCGGGGGAAGCCGGGGGCGAGGGTGGGGGCGCCGCCCGGCAGGAAGCTGTCGTCGTCGCCCGGCTCGACCCAGTAGAGGAGGAGGAGGCCGAGGTCGGCGAGGGGGTCGCCGAGGGTGCAGAGCTCCCAGTCGAGGACCGCTTCGACCGTGCCGTCGGCGGCGATCACGGTGTTGTCGATGCGGTAGTCGCCGTGCACGATCGCCGGCCGCGGCTGGGTCGGGATGCGCTCGGCGAGCAGGCGATGTGCCTCGGTGACCTCGGCCACGGTGCGCGAGCGGCTCGCCTCGTACTGGCGGTTCCAGCGGCTCAGCTGCCGGCTGATGTAGCCGTCGCGCCGGGAGAGGTCGCCGAGGCCGACAGCGTCGGGATCGAGGCGGTGCAGATCGGCGAGGGCGTCGATGAACGAGTCGGCGATCGCGGTCCGGCGGGCCGGCGGGAAGCTGTTCTCGACCCCCTCCTCGTCGCGCAGGATCGCACCTTCGGCGAAGTCCATGACGTAGAAGGGCGCCCCGTTCACCTCCGGGTCCTGGCAGACCCCGAGCGTCGCCGGGACCGGCACCGCGGTCGGACCCAGGGCGCTGATGATCCGGTGCTCGCGGGTCACGTCGTGGGCGGAGGGGAGGAGCTCGCCGAGCGGCGGCCGCCGCAGCACCAGCTTGCGGCCGGCGGCGTCACGCACTTCGAAGGTCAGGTTCGAGAGGCCGCCGACGAACGGACGAAAGGTGAACGGCGACTCCACCCCCGCGACGTTGTCCCGCAGCCAGATCGAGACGCGATCCTCGTCGATCCCGCGCTGCCCTTGCAGGGTGTCGCTCATCCGGCGAATGTAGGTGACGTGGCCTGCCCGGGACCCGGGTCGCGCCCCGCTCACTGGAGGTAGTCCCAATGCCGCCGGCCCCTTCCCGTTCGCCCCGCCGGAGCCGACTGTAATTGTCCATAACGGTCCCCGGCGAACTCCCGTCACGGTCAGAACCCGTTGTTAACTTAGCGGCCTCGCGTTCACGCGAACGTCCGGATCTCGCCTTTGGGAAAGGGCCCGCCGGAGGTCGCGTTCGATCGTCAACGGGATAACAGGAGGAAGATCGTGGGGTCCAAGAAATTCTTCGGCGCCAACTGGATGGGGCGTGGACCGCTCATCATCGGCTTATTGTTGGTGCTTGGTGTGCTTACGCTGACGGCATGCGGTGGCGGCGGTTCGACCACCGGTTCGGGCACCACGGCGGAAGCGGAAGCCGGCGAATCGGAATCCGCGGCGAGTGAATCCGCCGCCGAAGGAGAAGCCGCCGGTGAATCGGAAGCCACCGGGACGCCGATCAAGGCCACCTTCATCATCCCGCTGAACTCGCAGGCGACCCCGACCTACGAAGACGGTAAAGAATCCACTATCGCTTTTGAAAAGTGGACCAATTCGCACGGTGGCATCGCCGGGCATCCGATCGAATTCACCATCTGCGATGACCACGGGGAAGCGTCGCACGCGAGCGCCTGCGCCCGGGAAGCGGTCGAAGACGAAACCGTCGCCTCGGTCGGCTCGTTCTCGTTCTTCGGCACCAACATACTGTCGGTACTGGAACAGAAGGACACCGCCTGGTTCGGTGCCTGCTGCGTGCAGGTGGCGCCCGAACTCGAAAGCCCGATCTCCTTCCCGCTCGGCAGCCAACCGGCCTACGGCGCGGGCCTGATCGCGAAAGCCTACGAAGAAGATTGCAAGAACGTCAACGCGGTGATCGTCGAAGGTGCTGAAACCGTCTTCCAACCGGTGATGGAAAACGCCGCCAAAGCGTACGGCAAGAAGATCGGCAAGTTCGTCAGGATCCCGGCCGAAGCCAAGGACGAGAGTCCGGTGGTGGCGGAAGCGTTATCCGGTGGCGCCGACTGTGTCGTGACCATATTCGGCGAATCGCTATACAAAGCGTGGATGGGCCCCTGGTCGCAGTCAGGTACGGAAGCCACGCTTTACGGCGCCCAGGGTAACCTCAACGCCCAGGCGATGAAAGGCTTCGAAGAAGTCGCCGACGGCAGCATCATCGGCGGCATCTACGCCGATTACCACACCCAGCCCTGGACCGAATACCGCGAAGCGCTGGACGCGGCCGAAGTCAACCCGGACCTGGACTACGGCTCGGTCGTCGCCCAGGGCGTCTGGGCCGCGGACGTCGCCTTCAAGGAGATCATCGAAGGGATGGAAGGGCCGATCAACCACACCACGTTCGTGGAAGCCGCGTCGAAAACCGACCACCTGGACACCGGTGGGTTGATCCCGATCCTGAACCTGACCGAAGAATGGAAGGGCGGGCTGAAGGGGTTCAACCGACTGTTCAACCGCAGCATCGCCTTCGCGAAATATGAAAACGGCGAAGTCGTCCCGTACACGGACAAGCTGTACGACACGACCGAACTGTTGCTGGGCAAGGGCAAGCTTGGTGCCGGGGAAGTTCCTCAGTGAGCCCTGGTGACAAGTCGCCCGGGTCGTCCGACGCGGGGCCGGAGTGGGACGGGACCACCCACAGCTATCGCTCGGCTCCCGACTGGATGACCCGGGTGTCGCCCCACCTCGAGCTCTTCGACGAGATCGACGAGGAGCTCGACCCGGTCACCTTCGAGGTGATCCGCAACCGGCTCTGGACGATCAACATCGCCCACGGTGAGGCGCTGACCAGGATCTCGGGATCGCCGACCTTCCAGGCCCTCGATTTCAACATGTGCATCCTCACCGAGAGCGGTGAGATCGCGATGAACGCGCCGTTCCTGCAGTACCTCGACTCGGGTGCGCCGCTGACGATCAGGTACATCATGGAGAACTACTCGGTGGCGCCCGGCATCGCGGAGGGTGACGCCTTCGTCGGCAACGACCCGTGGGTCGGCGCGGCCCACCAGATGGACGTGCTGATCGCCCAGCCGGTGTTCATCGAAGGCAAGCTGTTCGGCTGGGTGTCCAACGCCGGGCACCAGTACGACCTCGGTGGGCTGGTGCCGGGCGGCTGGCCCCAGAACGCGGTCGACGTCCACAGTGACCCGACCCTGCTCAGCCCCTTCAAGCTGGTCGAGAAGGGGGTGATGCGAAAGGACCTCGAGCAGATGTACCGGCGCCAGTCACGCGTCCCAGACCTGGTCGCGCTCGACCTCCGTGCCCAGCTCGCCGGCTGCCGCTTCGCCACCGTGGAAATCCAGAAAGCGTGCGAGCAGTTCGGCGCCCCGGTGGTGAAGGCGGCGATGAAGCGCATCCTCGACAACGCCCAGCGCGCCTTCGCCGAGAAGCTCGAACGCATCCCCGACGGCACCTGGAGCGAGGTCCGTTACTTCGACGAGCGGCTGCCGGGCGATCGCACCACCCACCGCATGCAGGTGAACGTGACCAAGCGCGGCGACCAGCTGACGATCGACAACGAGGGCACCGACGAGCAGGCGGAGGGCCCGAACGGGTTCGTCTTCACCGGCTTCTCCGGCTCCGTCCTCGGGGTCGTCTCGGTGACGATGCTGGCCGAGCAGATGTTCTCGATCGGCGGCGCCGAGCGGCAGATCGACTTCGACCCCACCCCGGGGCTGCTCACCTGCTGTGACTATCCGGCGGCGGTCAGCGGCGGGGTGATGAACATCCTCTGTCACATGAACGCGCTGATGAACGTGTTCAGCCGCATGCTCGCCTGCACCCCGGAGCACAAGAAGGACCTGATCGGCGCCGGTCCCGAGTGGCCGTTGCTGGTGCTCGCCGGGACCAACGACCGCGACGAGTTCTTCGGCACCGCGTTGATGGACGCCGTCGCGATGGGCTCCGGCGCCCGCTCCTACAAGGACGGCGTCGACACCAGCGGTCCGTCGTGGAGTCCGCTGATCCGCCTGCTGAACGTGGAGGCGAGCGAGCAGTGGTACCCGATCGTCTACCTCTACCGGCGCGAACTCGAGGACGGCGGCGGGGCGGGGCGCTGGCGCGGGGGGACCGGGATGGAGCTCTGCGTTACGCCGTACCGCGCCAAGTCGATCGAAGTGATCACCAACACCGGCGGCATGGGCGTCTCGACGCACGGCGGCACCGGCCTGTTCGGTGGCTACCCCTCGCCGACCGCGCGCTATCTGCTGAAGTCGGAGACCGATGTCGCCGCGCGCTTCGCCGCGCGCCAGGTGCCGAGCCACGTCGACGAGCTCGCGGGCAGCGCCGAAACGCTGCTGCGGGGCAAGTCGAACGGGACGCCGCTGCTCCCCGGCGACGTCTTCGAGACGCGCTTCACCGGCGGCGGCGGGTACGGCGACCCGCTCGACCGCGAGCCGGAGCTGGTCGCCCGCGACGTCGCGCTCGGCTACGTGTCGGCCGCCGCCGCCCGTGACCTCTACTGCGTGGCCCTGGACGACGACGGCGCCGTCGACGCCGCGGCCACCGAGGCGCTGCGCCGCGCGCGCATCGACCAGCGGCTGGCCTGGCAGCCGACCGGCGCACTCGTCGCCGACCCCAGGGCCGCCGGGCCGCCGACGCCCGCCTCCGGCGAGCCACCGCGCTCGGTCCACGAGTACCTGGTCGCCCGCGACGAGGACGGCCGCCGCGTCCTCGCCTGCTCCCGCTGCGACCACGTCGTCGCCGGCTACGGCGAGAACTACAAGGCCGGGCTCCTCGCCATGCAGGGTCCGGTCACCGAGATCCCGCGCGTGATCGACCCCGCTTACTTCCTCGACGAGGAGATCGTCCTGCGCCACTTCTGCTGCCCGGGCTGCGGTGTCCAGATGTCGATCGAGCTGGTGAAGGTGGACGAGCCGCTGCTGAGCGAGTTCCGTTTCGCCGCGCCGCGGGAAGGAGGAGAAGGATGAGTTACCTGATCGGGGTCGACATCGGGGGGACGTTCACCGACTGCATCGCGATCGACGACGCCGGCAAGATCACGATCGGCAAGGCGCCCTCGACGCCGCCCGATTTCCAGACCGGCTTCATCGACGCCCTGCGGGAGACCGCGCGCTGGCTCGACCTCTCTCTCGAGGAGCTCCTGGCGCAGGCGCGGGGCCTTTATCACGGGTGCACCGTCGGCACCAACGCGCTGGTCGAGCGGCGCACCGCCGAGGTCGCCCTGCTGACCACCAGCGGCCACGCCGACGTCGTCTTCACGATGCAGGCGGGCGGCCGGCTGACCGGCATGCCGCCGGAGTACGTCGCCCACGTCGCCGCGCAGACGAAGGACACGCCGCTGGTCGCCAAGGACCGCGTGGTCGAGGTCGACGAGCGCATCACCTTCGACGGCGAGGTCCTGGTCGAGCTGGACGAGGACGGCGCCCGCGCGGCGATCCAGCGACAGCTCGACGACGGGGTCCGGACCTTCGCCATCTCGCTGCTGTGGTCGATCGTCAACCCCGCGCACGAGCGGCGGCTCCGGGAGCTGATCGAGGAGCTCGCGCCCGATGCCTTCATCTCCACCTCCTCCACGGTGAGCCCGCGCAGCGGCGAGTACGAGCGCACCGTGGCGACCGTCGTCAACGCGCTGATCGGCCCGGTGATGCAGGCTTACCTGCGTGACCTGGAGCTCGACCTGCGGCAGGTGGGATTCGACGAGGGCATCCAGGTGATGAGCTGCTCGGGCGGGCTGATCAGCGCCGAGTACGCGCGCGAGATGCCGGTCCTCACGGTCGGCTCGGGACCGGTCGCCGGGGTGATCGGCGCCGACACCTTGACCGCGGCCACCGCCGGCGTCGGCGCGGCCGCCCCGGCCGACCTGATCACCGCCGACATGGGCGGGACGACCTTCGACGTCGGCGTGATCCGCGACGGCGAGCCGCTGCGCCGGCCGACCACGCGCTACGGACAGTACGAGTACTTTGTCCCCACCCTCGACGTCCGCTCGGTCGGCGCGGGCGGCGGCAGCATCATCCGCTTCGATCCCGACACCACGACCCTGCGGGTGGGACCGCAGAGCGCCGGCGCGCGCCCCGGGCCGGTCGCCTACGGCCGCGGTGGGACCGAACCGACGGTGACCGACGCCGACCTGATCCTCGGCCACCTCAACCCGGACTACTTCCTCGGCGGCAGCATCGCGCTCGGCTTCGACGCCGCCCGCGAGGCGCTGGCGCGGGCCGGCGAGCCGCTCGGCTTCGGCGCCGCGCAGACGGCCGCCGCCGCGGCGCGCATCGTCGACAGCCAGATGGCCGACGCGATCCGCCTGGCCAGCGTCCAGCAGGGCTACGACCCGCGCGGCTACACCCTCTACGCCTACGGCGGCGCCGGTCCCGTGCACGCCTCCGCCGTCGCCCGCGAGCTGGCGATGAAGCGGATCGTCGTGCCGCTCGGCGACCTCGCCGCGGGCTGGTCGGCCTTCGGCATCGCCTCCTCCGACGCGGTCGTGATCGAGGAGCGGGCGAAGACCCTGGTCTACCCGTTCGACCCCGGCGAGATGAACGAGACCTGGGGCGCGCTGGAGGCCCAGGTGCGCGAGTCGATGGCCGAACAGGGGGTCGACACCAGCGAGCTGGAGCTCGAACGGGTCGCCGACATCCGCTACTCGCAGCAGATCAACCAGGTCGCGGTCAACGCGCCCGGCGGCGAGTACGACGGCGGCGCCGTCGACGACCTGGTCGGCCGCTTCGAGGCCGAGTACGAACGGCTCTTCGGGGCCGGCAGCGGCTACGCGGCGGCGGGCTTCGTGCTCACCTCGATGCGGGTCCGCGCCCAGGCCCGGCTCGGCGACTTCGAGGTCAGCGCCGCCTCGAGCGCGGCCGAGGCGACGACGGTCGAGCCGAAGGGCACGCGCGACGTGATCTGGTACGAGCGCTCGCTCGAGCCGACCGCGACCCCGATCTACGAGGGCGCGTCGTTCGGCCCCGGGGGCGTCATCCGGGGGCCGGCGATCGTCGAGTTCGTCGACACCACCCTGGTCCTGCGCGAGGGCGACCGGGCGGAGGTCGATCCGCTCGGCAGCATCGTCATCGACCTCGGGGCCGGTGACGGCGATGGGTGAGGCGCGCAAGGCGGCGCTGGTCACCGGCTCCTCCTCGGGGATCGGCGCCGCCATCGCCCGCGCCTTCGCCGCGCGCGGCTACGACGTGCTCGTGAACTCTTCGTCCTCGGCGGCGGCGGGTGAGCGGCTGGCGAGCGAGGTCGGCGGCGCCTACGCGCAGGCCGACGTCGCCGACCGCGCCCAGGTCGAGGCGCTGGTCGCCGGCGCGGTCGCGCGCTTCGGTCGCCTCGACCTGGTGGTGAACAGCGCGGCGACGACCGCGGTCATCCCCTTCGACGACCTCGACGCGGTGACGCCGGAGGTCTGGCGGCGGATCCTCGACGTCAACCTGATCGGGACCTGGAACGTGATCGTGGCCGCGGTCCCTCACCTGCGGGAGGGCGACGGTGGCCAGGTCATCAACGTCTCCTCCAGTTCGGCCGAGCGCCCGATGGGTTCGTCGATCCCGTACTCGGTGTCGAAGGCCGGCATCAACCACATGACCCGGATGCTGGCGAAAGCGCTCGGTCCGGCCGTGCGGGTGAACGCGGTGGCGCCGGGGATGGTCGAATCGCCGTGGACCGAGGGCTGGGACGAGGCCCGCGAGATGGTCGAGCAGAGCGTCGCGATGCGCCGCGTCGGCCTGCCCGCCGACATCGCCGACGCCTGCTGCCTGATCGCCGAGAGCCCGTACATGACGGGATCGGTGGTCACCGTCGACGGCGGCCTGTCCCTGCTTTGAGGTCCATCCCCAACAAGGAGTCGAAGATATGAGTGTCACCCCCGAGGATCACGTCGGTATCCACAACCTGTACGCGCGGTACCCGATCCTCATGGACCAAGACGACGAGGAGGGGCTGGCCGACTGCTTCACCGCGACCGGCGTCTTCCGGATCAGTGGCCAAGGTCGGCACGAAGGACCGGATCAGATCAAGGCCCTGGTCCGCAAAACCGCGGCCGGGCGTCCGCGTCACATCACGATCAACCTCTGGATCAAGGACGTCGAGGACGGCGTCGCCTCCTGTAACGCCTACTTCCTGCTGGTCGACCTGAAGAGCGGCGAGACCGTGGCCTACGGCACCTACACCGACACTCCCGTCCGTTGCGATGACGGTGTGTGGCGCTGGCGCGAACGCCGGGTGCAGTTCGAATGGACCTCGGAGGCCTACGCCGCCGCGGGCCGGGCGAAGGCGGTCCCGCTCGAGGACTGAGGCGGGGCGGCGGCGCGGCATGGCCTCGACATTCGACACCGCCGGGGTGCGGCGGCTGGCCGACGGCTCGGCGGTCTACGCGGACCGCCCGACCTCCCTGGTCGAGTTGCTGCGGCGCTCGGTCGAGCGCGATCCGGGCGCGACCGCGATCGTCGACCTGGCGGGCGACAGCGTCACCTACCGGGAGCTGTGGGACCGCGCCGCGCGGGTGGCGGGTGGCCTCCGGGGCGCCGGGATCGAGCCCGGCGACAGGGTGGCGATCACGCTGCCCAACTGCCTCGACTGGGCGCTCGCCTTCTGGGGGATCCAGCTGGCGGGCGCGGTCGCGGTGCCGGTCAACATCCGCCTCACCGCGGAGGAAGTCGACTGGCTCCTCGGTCACGCCGAAGCCCGCTTCGCCTTCCGTCCCGGCGAGGCGCTGCCGGACGGTCCGGCGGGCCCGACGGCGGCGCCGAGGCCCGACGACCTCGCGGCGATCTTCTACACCAGCGGCACCACCGGCCGGCCGAAGGGTGCGATGACCACCCACGCCAACTTCGCCACCAACAGTGAGAACGCCTTCCGCCTGCTCGGGATACCCGCCGCCGAGGGCCCGTCGGTGAGCACGCTCGTCTCGGTGCCGCTCTTCCACGTCACCGGTTGCAACAGTCAGATGATCCCGATCCTGGAGATCGGCGGCAGGGTGGAGATCCTGCCGCGGGCGCTCGACCTTGACCTGTTCCTCGACGCCGTCGCCGCGCACCGGATCTCCCACCTCGTGTCGGTCCCGGCGGTGTACTTCGCGCTGATCAACAGTCACCGGTTCGCCGCCGCCGACACCACCAGCGTACGGTGGGCACTGTACGGCGGGGCGCCGATCACCGACACGATGGTGAGGCGGATCAAGGCGGAGTTCCCGAGTGCCAAGGTCGGCAACGGGTTCGGCCTCACCGAGACCTCGTCGCTGACGTCCTTCCTGCCCGACGAGGAGTCGCTCGCGCACCCGGGCTCGGTCGGCTATCCGATGCCGGTCGTCGACCTCAGGCTCGACGCGCCCGACCCGCGTACCGGGGTCGGCGAGTTGCTGGTCCGCGGGCCGAACGTCGTCGCCGGGTACTGGCGAGCGCCGGAGGCCACCGCGGCGACCTTCGTCGACGGTTGGCTGCGGACCGGTGACCTGGCCCGGATCGACGCCGACGGTCGGCTCTACATCGTCGACCGCAGCAAGGACATGATCAACCGCGGCGGCGAGAACGTGTACTCGGTCGAAGTCGAGAACGCGCTGGCGGCGGCGCCCGGGGTGGGTGAGGCCGCCGTGGTCGGGGTCGCCGACGAGATGATGGGGGAAAAGGTCGGCGCCGTCCTCGTGCCGCTCGCCGGGCAGGAGGTGGTCGTCGCCGACGTGCTCGCCGACCTCCGCGGACGCATCGCCGACTTCAAGGTGCCGCAGTTCGTCGCCGTGCGGGCGGAGCCGCTGCCGCGCAATCCGGGCGGCAAGATCGTCAAGTCCCAGCTCGCCGCCGCCGTCGAGTGGGGTCCGTCGCTGTGGTAAGTCCAACCGAGGAGGTGCGATGAACGTCGCCGAACAGGTGCGGGAGCTGCTCGACAAGAGGGAGATCGAGGAGCTGCTGCACAAGCTGTGTTACCTGATCGACACCTTCCAGATCGGGAGGATCGGTCCGGAGATCTACACCCCCGAGGGATCGGACGACCACGGTGGGGGCCCGGTGAAGGGCCGCGATGCGATCGTCGCCTGGTACGAAGACTCGACCGCGAACATCGCCGCGGTCACCCACAACCTCTCCAACGTCATGGTCGAGGTGGACGGTGACGCGGCGACCGCCCGGTGCAACGTCGTGGTCTGGGCGTGGACGCTCTCCGGCGCCCCCGACAACGTGACCGGCAACGCCGATTACGTCCTCTCGCTCGTCTACGAGGACCGGCTCGGGCGCTCCGAGGAGGGCTGGCGGATCGAGGAGCGGGTGCTCGTCGCCAACACCTCGAAGACCGGCACCGCCTACCTCGTCGCCCACGGCAAGCTGGCGTCGACCCAGAGGGGCATCCGGTCCCTCTCGGAACGAAAGCCGCCGCGGTAGCGATGCGCCTCGGCGTCGTCTTTCCACAGGTCGAGCTTGAGCCGTCCCCGGACGCGATCCGGCGCTTCGCCGAGGCGGTGGCCGCGCTCGGGTTCGATCACCTGCTGCTCTACGACCACGTGCTCGGGGTCGATCCGGCGGTCCACACCTCCTTCGTCGACATCGCCCACCGCGGTGGTGCCACCTCGGCGAAGCCCTACGACGTCCACGATCCCTTTCACGAGGTGATGGTGTTGATGGGGTACCTGGCGGCGATCTCACCGCTCGAACTGGTCACCGGGATCCTGGTGCTCACCCAGCGCGGCACCGCCCTCGTCGCCAAGCAGGCGGCGGAGGTGGACGTGTTGTCGGAAGGTAGGTTGCGCCTCGGCGTCGGCATCGGGTGGAACCAGATCGAGTTCCGTGCGATGGGGGCCGACTTCTCGACCCGGGGGGCGCGGATCGAGGCCCAGGTCGGGCTCCTGCGACGGTACTGGGGCGAGGGCACCGTGCTGGAGGGGACCGCGGAGGACTGGGCCGAGGGGGTGGGCATCATGCCGCGCCCGGTCCAGCGGCCGATCCCGGTCTGGCTCGGCGCCGGCGGCTCGCGCCGCGCCCTGGAGCGCGTCGGGCGGATCGCCGACGGCTGGCTTCCGGTCGGCGTCGACCCGGGCTCGCTGGAGGAGCAACTGGCGGTGATCCAGGCGGCCGCGCGCGGGGCCGGGCGCGCCCCCGAGGCGATCGGCATCCAGGGCCGGCTGGAGGAGGCGGCGAACCGCGCGCCGGCGGAGCTGGAGGGGGAGGTGGCGGCCTGGCGGGCGCTGGGCGCGACCCACCTCGCGGTCAACACGATGCGCTGTGGGCTGAGCGGGGTGGAGGCGCACGTCGCCGCCCTCGAGCGGCTCGCGGCGGAGCTGGAGCGGTTCGATTCCGCCAGCGGGGGGAGGTCGTGATGAGCGGGGACCTGGAGGCCAGGCTGAAGCGCCTGGAGGACGAACGCGAGATCGCCGAGACGCTCAACCTGTACGGGTTCTACGCCGACATGGGTGACCACGCGGCGTTCGTCGACCTGTTCACCGAGGACGCGACGATCGAACTCCTCGGCGGCACGCCCGACGGCAGTCACGGTGACTTCGAGGTCTGGACCGGGCGCGACGAGATCTGGTCCTACATCGACGACCCCACCATGCACATGAAGATCGAGGGTCGTTGCATGCACCTCGCCGCCCTCAACCTGCGGATCTCGATCGACGGCGACCTCGCCACCGCCCACACCGACTCGGTCGTCCTCCTCCGCGAGGCCGACGGGATCTCCGTCTACGGCGCGGGCTTCACCCACTGGACCCTGCGACGCGACGCGGGCCGGTGGCGCATCGCCCGCCGCGTCCGCACCGCGATCGGCGACAACCCCGAACGAAGGAGAGGTTTCGAGTGACCCGCACGATCACCGGAGTGGAAGAGTTGAAGGCGCTGGTCGGGGAGGAGCTCGGGGTCTCCCACTGGCTCCTCGTCGACCAGGCCGAAATCGACGCTTTCGCCCATACCACCCGCGACGAATACTGGCTGCACACCGATCCCGCCCGCGCCCAGACGGAGTCCCCCTTTGGCGGCACCATCGCCCACGGCCTCTTCACCCTGAGCCTCGGCTCCGGCTTCAGCTACGAGATCTACGCCATCAAAGGCTTCGACGTAGTGGTCAACTACGGCTTCGGCAAGGTCCGCTTCCCCGCCCCCGTCCCGGTCGGCTCCCGCCTCCGCATGCGCGCGACCCTGACCGCCGTAGACGACCTCCCAGGCGGCGTCACCGTCACCGTGACTCAAACCTTCGAGTGCGAGGGCTCCGAGAAGCCGGTCTGCGTCGCCGAGTCCCTGGTCCGCCTGCTCGTCGCATAGGAGGGTGGTCTCCACGACGGGTAAGGGACGGGGCCTTGCGGGGGACCGCTGGGCGCGGTCGGCCAGCTCTTCCTGGCTCAACCGAGGGCCTGCCGTCTGCCGCGGACCAGCGCGGACAAATCGAGGATCGAGCCGATTTCCGCCACGTACGACGACAATCCTAAAATGTCAGCGTACGTGGCAGATCCCGGTGTCGACGTGCAGGCGCCATCAGAACGAGGGACGACGAGGTCCCCAACTTCTCATCGTCCGGTCCCAGGCAACGGCCGCTAGCGGCCGGGCGGCTTCGGCCAGAGACAACGCCGGGGGCCAGGATCCTCTGCCGGCAATGAATCCGAGGATCCCGGCCCCCTATTCCCGGATGGTTTTCCGGGTTCATAGCCGAGCACTATACACTGTATACACTGGATTTTATTCATTTGCACCCTTGATATTCTGAATTAGCTCACAGGCGGACCTCGTTGAAGCTATTCTTTTGCCGCCTTGAGTTCATAAATCGACGCCTGTCACCCCCCGGCGAAGCGCTGGGGGGGCTCCGTTTCTTGATCCCAAATAATCCATCCGAGTCAATGGGTACGTTCATATCCTCGCGTCTGACAGGGGACCGAGATCGGTGCGGCAGTCCAGGTGATGCCGAGCCGGGTGCCGCCTGCCATCAGGGGAAGCGGTGGGGATTCTTCGACTCGTCGCACGAAAGGGAAGCATGAGCTCTGACCTATCGGATGTACTACGAACGGCCCTCTCTGACGATCCGTCGTCGAACCGGCCGGCGGGGATCGAAGTCCAGTTGCGGCTTCTCCCCACCGGCGACCTGCCGGTGATGCCTCCCTCGTACGAGGATCAACTGGAGATACATGAGCGACACCTCGATGGACGCCGGCGAGAGGCGATCGAACTCGACAGCGTCGGCTCGGCGGCCAACCGCATCGAGGAGGTGCTTCAGGCGCTGGAGCGAGCGGACCGGTATCCGCTCCCGGTGTCGACGACGACGATCGAGCCGGCGACGGGCGGGCCGATCACGATCTCCACGCTGGAAGTGCCCCATCGGGTCTTTGACGCCTGGATCCGGCTCTCCGACGCGCCCGACGGGACGGGTAAGTTCGAGGACGGCGACCGGGGCAAGGAGCTCTCGCTCGCCCACTCCGGCGCCCTCGACCCGATCCTCGAGACCTCCGCGCACGACCTTCTCTTCGGCGTCTGGGACTCACATCGCAAGGGCCCGCACGGCCAGGTGAGGATCGCTCGCAGCCTGACCACGACCCTGATCGGCCTCGATCCGATCGAGCAGACGCGGATCGCCGCACGGCGCGACCCGCTCAACCTGGGTGAGGACAGTGAGCTTCCGCGCGGGGTCAAGAAACTCTCCGAGCAGGGCCTGAGCTCGATTCCGCCGCAGCGCTTGCGGGGAGGGGTTTCGATCACCGAGGCCAGGTACAGCGGTTTCCTGTCGTTTTCGTCGCTGCGTCGTCTCGGCTTCGCGAAGTACGACGCGGTCGCGGTGCGGACGATGCTGGCGGCGCTCGCCCTCTATGCGGTCCTGCTGCGCTGCGCCTCCGGCTGGGACCTGCGGGCCGGCTGCGCCCTGGTGCCCGCCGGCGAGCCGTCACTCGTCCTCGCCGCGCCACCGGGGGGCGAGAGCGGTCCTCTCGCCCTCTCGCTCGCTGAGGCGGAGGCTCTGTTCCGGGCGGCCGTGGAGGAGGTCGGCATCGAGGACCGCAGCGTCAACCTCAAGGCCGGCAAGGCGCTCAACGATCTCGTCGACAAGGCCATCGCCGCGACCGGCACCGCCTAGCCCTCCGATGTTGCGCTTCCGCGTCCGCTTCCCTCTCGGGGTCTACCACGCGGTTTCGGTCACGACCCCTCCCGATGCGGAGTGGCCGCCCAGCCCACTGCGCCTGGTCGGTGCCCTGCTCGCGGCCGCACACGGACGTCAAGGAGGGTCGCCCGAGCCCGACAGGGAGGTGATCCAGCGACTCTGCGAAGCCCCGCCGCCGTTGGTTCAGGCGCCCCGGGCGACGAGGGTCGGGGAGGCCTCCCGTCCCGGCGACGTCCGCATGTTGCGCGGCGCCACCAGGTGGGTTCCGAGGAACTATGTCAGTACCAAGGAAGGGGTGTCCCCCCGCAACCTCGGCAGGGAGAGGTCGCAGGTGAGCAAGGCCGGCGTCGCGATCGGCGAGTCCGAGCTCGCGTTCGTCTGGCCGGATCTCGAGCTGGAGGACGAGGCGCTGGCCCGCCTCGTCTCCCTCGGTGCCGACGTCACCTTCCTGGGGACGACGCGCTCGCCGGCGATCGTCACCGTCGACACCGAGGGGGAGGCCGGTGCGGCCGAGACCTGGACCCCGTCGGAGGAGGGCATGGTCGCCGACGCGGTGCAGGTGCGCGTCCCCGACGCGGCGACGCTCGTTGCCTTCGATCGCCGCGAGCGGGGCCGCGCCAGCTCGTCCTCCGGGCTCGAAGGCACCGGCATGGTTCCCGCCATCGCGACCGGGAGGAAGATCCTCTACCGCCCTTCTTCGGCCGCGAGCACCGACGCCGTCGACCCTCGCTGGTGGGGCGAGATGATCGTCCTGGCGGTCGACCAGCGGCGCAGCGAGCTGATCCCCAAGGTCACCTCCGCCTATCTCCTCGCCCGCGCGATCCGCGTCGCGCTGCTGGGCGCCTTTGACGAGCCGGGGTCGGCCGGGGAGGCCCCGCCCTGCCTGCGCGCCAGGGGCGCCGACCCCCACTGCGCGATCGTGCCGTTGCCGACGGTGACGGGACCGCACCCGGACGGATCCGTTCGCGGCGTCGCCTTCGTCCTCCCCAGCCCGGAGCGATCGCCGCGGATCCACGAAGAAAGGGAGCGGATCGTGGCGGGTCTGGCCCGCCTGGCCGGGCCGGGCTCCGATCGGGAGCAGAGGTTCGTCCAGATTCCGGGGGCCGGCAAGGTCTGGCTGGGCGAACCCGACGTCCGCCAGGCAGCGCAGCGGACCCTGCGCACCAGCCTCTACACCGGGCCCGCCGCGACCTGGCGCACGGTGACCCCGGTGGTCCACTCGCACTGGCGGAAGGACAAGCGCGGCGGGTTGCTCGGCCAGGTCGCGGCGGACTGCCTCCACGTCGGCCTGCCCGAGCCCGCTGCCGTCAAGCCGATCCGGGCGGGGCGCGGGATGGTGCCGCCGAGCCGGGTCCCGGCGCCGTGGCGAGGCCTCCTCGGCGGACCGAGCGGGCACCTCGAGATCACCTTCCCGGAGCCGATCATGGGTCCGGTCCTGTTGGGGCGCGCCCGCCACTTCGGCCTGGGACTGTGCATCCCCCGCGATGCCTACGGGATCGACCGCGCGCGATGATCGACTTCGCCGAGTTCCTGGCCGAGGTGTCCGGGCTCGAGGCGGACGGCACCCGCGCCGCCGGCATCCCGCCCCGCGCTCCTTATCCATGGCAGCGGGAGTTCGCGCAAGCCTGCCTCGCGGGAAGCCCTCCGGCCGTCATCGGAGTGCCGACCGGCGCGGGCAAGACGACGGCGGTCGACGCGCTCGTCTGGGCGCTGGCGGGGCAATTGGTCAGGGGCGGGCGGCGAACCACCGGGGTCAGGATCGTCTGGGCGATCGACCGGCGGATCCTCGTCGACGAGGTGCACGAGCACACCACGCGGCTCGCTCGGCGCCTGGACCGTGCGCTGGTCGACCCGGGCGATCCACTGCACGAGGCCGCCGCCGCACTCACCGCCTTGTCCGGCGGTCGCCCGCTGGTCGCCACCCGGTGGCGAGGCGGGCTCGGCCGGCGCGCCGAGCTGCACGGACCGCTGCAGCCCGAGGTGATCACCAGCACGGTCGCGCAGGTCGGGTCGCGCCTGCTCTTCCGTGGCTACGGGGTCGGTCGCCGCTCGCTGGCCGTCGCCGCCGGGCTGGCGGCGTCCGATACGACCCTCTGCCTCGACGAGGCGCATCTCGCGGGCCCGTTTCGCCAGACGGTGGCGGGAGTGACGAAGATGCAGGCCGAGGACGACGGGGGGCTGGGCCTGCCGGCGTTGCGGTTGATCGAGCTCACCGCCACCCCGCCGGACGACGGCGGCGACGCCATCCTGCTCGGCGAGGAGGACAAGGCACAGCTCGGCCCGCGCTGGCTGGGGGCGAAGTCGGCGTCGCTGGTCGCGCCGGCCGGCGACAAGGAAGACGATCGCGTCAAGGCCTTGGTGGCCGAGTGCCTCGATCTTCTGGCCGGCGGGGCGGGGACCCTGGCCTGCGTCGTCAACACCGTTGCTCGCGCCCGCCGGGTCTGGGCCGCGCTCAAGGCCAAGCTGAGCGATGACGTCGACCTTGGCCTGCTGGTCGGCCCACAGCGGCAGGCCGACCGGGAGGGGTTTCTGAACGCTGCCCGGAGGGGCGTCCTTTTCGACGGTGCCACTCCTGAGCAACCGCTTGTCGTGGTCGCCACCCAGACGTTCGAGGTTGGGCTGGACGTCGATGTCGAAGCCCTGGTGACCGAGTCGGCGTCGTCCTCCGCGTTGGTGCAGAGGCTGGGACGGCTGAACCGCGCCGGAAGGTCGACGGGCAGGGCGGTGATCGTGCGCGACGCCGACTCCTGGCTTTACGGCGAGGACGAGGCACGCGCCTGGGCATGGCTGGAGTCCCGGCAGGGGCCCGATGGCAGGATCGACGTCTCGGTCGCGGCGCTGCACGACGACGCCGGGCGGCCGGTCCCGGCCGATGCCTCGAGCGCGCCGCAGTTGACTCGAGAGGTGGTCGAGCGCCTGGCCCAGACCTCGCCCGTCCCCCACCGGTGGGGCGACCCCGACATCGAGTCGTTCCTCAAGGGTGCGGCGAGCGATCCGAGCGCCGACGTCGAGCTTTGTTGGCGAAGCGACCTGCGTCTTGACGCGGTCGAGGAGGGCGGCATCGACTACAGCAAGATGCTGATCGAGCTGGTTCCCCCGGACAGTCGCGAGCTGCTCAGGCTGAACGTCGTCAATGCCACGTCGTTGATCGGCGGGCTCCTCGGCGGCTCGGCGCCGGCGGCCAGGGCGGCGCTGGCGGATACCGACGTCGACGGCGAGACCGGGATCAAGGGAGCGGTCAAAGTGGGTGGTGCGGGTGATGACCGGCCCGGGTTTCTCGTCTTCCGACACGGCGAGATCAAGGTCGGCGGCGGTGCTGACGGCGGCGTTGCCGTCGATGAGATCGCGCCGGGCGACGTTGTCGTGCTGCCGATCGGGGCCGGGGGGTGCGACGAGTTCGGCCTGAATCCTCGCGCCGCGAGGGCAACGGACGTGGCTCCCGACACCGGGGAGGCCGAGGGCGGGCCGACGGCGATTCGCCTGACGCCGGGCGCGATCAGGGCTGCCACCCGGCGCGGGCGGGCGCCGGACAGGGGCGTGGTCGGGATCTGCCGCCAAGCCGAGCGAGCGCTGGCGGCGGACTCCGATCGGTTGCGGCGCCGGCAGCGATTGGCGAAGCTCGTCGACGCCCTCGCCGCGCTCCTGCCGGGGCATGATGCCCTGGCGACGCTTTCCCGGCGCCTTGGGGAGGGCGAGGATCTGACCCTCTCCCTGGTCGGGATCGGCCCGGTCGATTCGGATGGCACCCCTCTGCTGGAGGCCTTCGAGGAAGACGAGGTCGAAGAGGACCGTGCTCCCGAGAACGTGACAGGCGATCCGGAGGGCGACGAGACGGAGGAGTGGGAGGCCACGCCGCTCGAACGCGCCTGGGTGTTGCTGGTCGGCGGGACGCAGGCGGCCGAGGAGCTCGATCGCGGGGCGCCCGCGGACCCGACCCCACCGACCATCTCGGACCACGACCTCGCCGTGCGGCGCCAGGTCGAGGAGTACGTCAGGTGCCTCGACCTCGCGCCGGGGGTGAAGGATTCCCTCCTGTTCGCCGCCCTCACTCACGACCTCGGCAAGGCGGATCCCCGCTTTCAGGACTTCCTTCACGGTGGGCGCGGGGCCCTGGGGGCGGTCCCGATCGCAAAGAGCGTCTTCGGCACCCGCGACCCGAAGGCGTCGCGGGTCGCGCGGAAGGTTGCCGGCCTTCCGGGGGACTTTCGGCATGAGGTCGAGTCGGTCGCGATCGTCGCCGACGCGGCCCGTCACGACGACCTCGTCGCGGCCGACCTCGACCTCGACCTCGTGCTTGCCTGCATCGGTGGCCACCACGGGCGGGGGCTGCCGGTTCCCCCTGCCGCCGCCGGAGACGGCAAGGCCCCGCGGCCGTTCAGGGCCGCGGTGGGCGGAGCCTTCGGGACCGCCTCCGGCGATGGCCTCGACGGCTGGGACCACGGCGAGTGGCTGGAGCGCTACTGGCGGGTGATCGACCGTTATGGGGCCTGGGGGTTCTCCTACCTGCTCGGGGTGCTGATCCTCGCCGACCGGCTTGTCTCGTCGAGGGGCGAATGATGGGCATCGAGCTGTCCTGGATGCGGCCCGAGGCCCCGTACATGCCGCTGGCCACCGTCGGCCTGCTCGCGGTGATGGAGCGCTGCGGCGAGCCGACGACCGCCGGCTGGCCGGGGGTCGACGCGGGCGCCTCGCTGACGCTCGCGACCGAGCTGTCGGTGGAGCAGCTGGCCGGTCTCATAGCGGAGGCACCCTGGCCCGATCTCGACGCGATCCCCTGGGGGCCGCAGGGACCGCGGCAGGCACTCAAGCCGACCCTGGCGGAGGGCTCCGCGCCCCTCGCCGAGCTGCAGAGGCTGATCGATGGCTCCGGCCCGACCGAGTCGCGGCTGCTGCGCGCGATCCTCTGCGACGGCGCCCTGGACGCTGCTGGCTCTCCCTTGCGCAGCCGACTCCTGCGCGGGGTCAAGTCGGACCTCTCGAGCATCGGCAAGCGGCCGCGGCGGATCCGGGTCGAGGGCCTGGCGGGGGAGCTGGCGAACGGGCCTGATTTCATCAAGGGCTCATCGGGCCTCGGCCTCGGATTCGTGCCGGAGATACACACCTTTGGCGCGACCACCGGTCCCGACGCCTCCACCGTGGGTGTGTACTCGCCGCTTCTCTACCTGCTGCTCTGGCACGGCATCATGGCGCTGCCGCCCGTTCCCGTCGCCCGGGGACGGACGCGCAGTGTCGGCGGGCCGCTGGTCACCGAGCCCGACGTACTCTCATGGCCCCGCTGGCGCTGCTTCCTCGGCCTGCGCTCGCTGTCGACGCTGTTCACCCTGCCTTCGATCCACGAGCCGCAGCCCGACCCCCGCGCCCTCGCGCAACGGGACATCGATGCGGTGTTCAGAGCGCGGGCGGAGCCGATAAACAGCATGATCGCCGTGTTCAGATGGGGCGATCGAATTGCGTAGCCGGTCGACCATCCCCCGGTTCTCCAAGCGAGGTTCGGATGCCCGGCGCGTCCCCTGATCTTCTCCCCGCTCGCATCCTCAACGAGCACGTCTACTGTCCGCGACTCGCGTACCTGGAGTGGGTGGATGGGAAGTTCAGCGACAGCGCCGACACCGTCGAGGGCACGCTCGCGCACCGCCGGGTCGACAGCGAGCGCGGTCCGGCTCCGGCGGCCGCCGAGATCGACGCCGGCGAGGACGCTCCGCCGAGCACGGCGGTAACCCTCTCCTCCGCACGGCTTGGCCTGATTGCCAGGATCGACATGGTGGAGTTCGCCGACGGGAAGGCACGACCGCTCGAGTACAAGCGGGGCAAGCCGCGGGATCCCGAGGCGCCGCTGTGGGACCCGGAGTTGGTGCAGCTATGCGCGCAGGTCCTTCTCCTGCGGGACGCCGGCTACGAAGTCTCCGGGGCCGAGGTGTATTTCGTCGGTTCCCGAACGCGCCACGCGGTGCCGATCGATTCGAGGTTGATCGAGAGGACGTGCGGTCAAGCCGCGGGGCCCGGTCGCCTGATCGCGACCGATCCGGCGGCCGCGCCGCTTTACGTCACCGCACAGGGTGGGCGCCTCAGCAAGCGAGGCGGCAGGGCGGTACTGCTGGAAGACGGCAAGGAGGTGCAAAGCAAACGCATCATCGACATCTCCCACGTCGCCGTGTTTGGCAACGCCTCGATCGGAAGTGCGTTGCTGCGCGAGCTGTTCGATCGGGGCATACCGGTGCTTTGGCTCAGCTATGGCGGCTGGCTCGCGGGTGCGACTATCGGCATGCCGCCGAAGAACGTGGAACTGCGCCAGCGTCAGTATCGTGCGGCGACTCTCGGGGCACCCGAAATCGCCGGTGCCTTCGTCTCGGGGAAGATTCGCAATGCGCGCACGCTGCTCCGTCGCCAGGCCAAGGTTCGGCCGGAGGCGGCTTTGGCCCAGCTGGCGAGCCTGGCGAAGAAAGCGCTCTCGACCAGGGAGCTCGACAGCTTGCTGGGAGTGGAGGGTGCGGCGGCACGGATCTACTTCGAACACTTTCCAAAGCTGATCCGCGACGACAGGCTGCTGGACGGGTTTGACTTTGACGGTCGAAGCAGGCGTCCGCCCACCGATCGTCTCAACGCACTGTTGTCATTTGGATACTCGATGTTGGTCAAGGATACGGTCTCTGCCTGCCTTGCCGCGGGTCTCGATCCGTACGCGGGCCTCTACCATCGACCTCGGTTCGGCAGGCCCGCCCTGGCTCTCGACTTGGCGGAGGAGTTCCGTCCGCTGATCGGTGATTCAACGGTGCTGACCGCCGTCAACAACGGCGAGATCGACGTAGGCGACTTCGTGGAGCGGGCCGGTGCCGTCGCGCTGACCCCGCAGGGACGTAAGCGATTCATCCGGACGTATGAGCGTCGGATGACCACTGAGCTCAAGCACCCGATCTTCGGTTACAAAGCCAGCTATCGTCGCACTCTGGAGATCCAGGCCCGACTCTTGGCTGCCAAGCTTTCCGGAGACAGTCCGCAGTACAGACCTTTGATAACTAGATAGTCAACCGTGGCCGACCGAACCCGCTATCTCCTCGCGTACGACATACGCGATAAACGGAGGCTGCGGAGGGTACATCAGGTCGCGAAGGCCTGGGGCTACCCTCTGCAGTACTCCGTCTTCGTCTGCGATCTCTCACGGTCTGAGTTGCTGCTGATGAAACGGGACCTACGGGACGAGATGAGTACCGCCCAGGACAGCGTGAGTCTCTTCGACCTTGGCCCGCCGAACGGGCGCGGCATCCGGTGCATCGAGTTCATCGGGAAAGCCCGCGAGATCCCCGATGGCGACGCCGATGTCTGGTGATCCGCGAGCGGTCACGTGATTGCGCCAACAGGCAGCAGCGCTCGCACCGATAGAGAGCCTGCAAATAACCCAATTTTCGCCCAATCGGGCAGGCGTTTGGCACGGTCGCAGCCCCAGCTTTCCCCACCTCTCGCACCGTCCTCAAATCTTCCTGCAAATGGCCATATATTTTGGCGAGCCGTCACCCTCGGTGAAAGCCGAGGGCTTCGTTGAAGCGCCATGAGCGCCTTGAGCTTGCGCATGGCGCGACCGGCGAGTCACCCTCGGTGAAAGCCGAGGGCTTCGTTGAAGCCCGAAGTCGCACGACGTGTCGAAGGCGATCGACAGGTCACCCTCGGTGAAAGCCGAGGGCTTCGTTGAAGCGCCGCGACCCGGATGAGCCCGACGATCCCGGTGGAGTCACCCTCGGTGAAAGCCGAGGGCTTCGTTGAAGCCCGTAGACGTTGGCGATCCGCTGGGCGACCAGATGGTCACCCTCGGTGAAAGCCGAGGGCTTCGTTGAAGCGAAACGGTCAACCGGGGCGTCATCAGCTTCGAGGACGTCACCCTCGGTGAAAGCCGAGGGCTTCGTTGAAGCGACCAGGCCCGCGACGAATCCCTCGCCGCCGAGGCCGTCACCCTCGGTGAAAGCCGAGGGCTTCGTTGAAGCTCGAAGGCCTTGTCGGACTCGTTCGGAGCCTGTTCGTCACCCTCGGTGAAAGCCGAGGGCTTCGTTGAAGCCCCGGGGGCAAGGTGCCGCTCGCCGTGGGCGGGGCGGTCACCCTCGGTGAAAGCCGAGGGCTTCGTTGAAGCACGAGGATTTCGTAGACGTTCACCCCGGCGGCGATCGAGTCACCCTCGGTGAAAGCCGAGGGCTTCGTTGAAGCGACATCCCGGGGCCGTACGTGCCGATCAGCGTCTCCGTCACCCTCGGTGAAAGCCGAGGGCTTCGTTGAAGCGACGTCGACGAAACCGCTGTCCTCGCCGTCGAGGGGGGTCACCCTCGGTGAAAGCCGAGGGCTTCGTTGAAGCAAGTTGGCCCGCGGCGCGACGCTCGCGCTGGAGGAGTCACCCTCGGTGAAAGCCGAGGGCTTCGTTGAAGCTGATCGACGGTGTCGATGCGCTTCGTCATCCGCTGGTCACCCTCGGTGAAAGCCGAGGGCTTCGTTGAAGCCCGGCGCGCGCGGAGAAGCCGTCCCGTTCCCCGTACGTCACCCTCGGTGAAAGCCGAGGGCTTCGTTGAAGCGACCAGCATCTGCTCGACGCGGGCCGGCATGTCGCGTCACCCTCGGTGAAAGCCGAGGGCTTCGTTGAAGCGCCGCGACCCGGATGAGCCCGACGATCCCGGTGGAGTCACCCTCGGTGAAAGCCGAGGGCTTCGTTGAAGCGTGTAGCTGTACGTATTTGCCGTGTTCCCGTACCAGTTTGGTCACCCTCGGTGAAAGCCGAGGGCTTCGTTGAAGCTCGAACAGATAGCCGAGTGCCGTCGCGGCGATCGAATCCGTCACCCTCGGTGAAAGCCGAGGGCTTCGTTGAAGCGACGACTTCCAGGGCGTCCGATCCGAGGACGTCGCCGTCACCCTCGGTGAAAGCCGAGGGCTTCGTTGAAGCCTGACGGTTCATTACCCCAGCACCCCCGCGAGCGCCGGGTCACCCTCGGTGAAAGCCGAGGGCTTCGTTGAAGCTGGGAGATGAAGGACGGCGCGTACCTGGATCAGCAGGTCACCCTCGGTGAAAGCCGAGGGCTTCGTTGAAGCGACCAGGCCCGCGACGAATCCCTCGCCGCCGAGGCCGTCACCCTCGGTGAAAGCCGAGGGCTTCGTTGAAGCTCCCGGCGGAGCCGGCGTATCTCGCGCTCGGCCAGGTCACCCTCGGTGAAAGCCGAGGGCTTCGTTGAAGCTCGGAGCCAGAGCCGAACGCGTTGCTGTCCCAGGTCACCCTCGGTGAAAGCCGAGGGCTTCGTTGAAGCCATCAGGCCGTCGAGCAACACGCCGTAGAGGGCGCCGTGTCACCCTCGGTGAAAGCCGAGGGCTTCGTTGAAGCTTCGAGAACCACAGCCGGGTCGGACTCGACCCGATCGAGAGTCACCCTCGGTGAAAGCCGAGGGCTTCGTTGAAGCTCGTAGGCGCATTCGCCGCAGAGGATCGTCCCGTCCGGTCACCCTCGGTGAAAGCCGAGGGCTTCGTTGAAGCCACGCCGACGGCGGCAACCTCCCCGGAGCCGAGCTGTCACCCTCGGTGAAAGCCGAGGGCTTCGTTGAAGCCGCGAGATCTGCAACCACCCCGACGACACCGATCTGTCACCCTCGGTGAAAGCCGAGGGCTTCGTTGAAGCCACGACGTCTCGCAGGCCCAGGCGCGCTTCGGCCGGGTCACCCTCGGTGAAAGCCGAGGGCTTCGTTGAAGCCGATTGAGCCGTTGCCGGTTGGCTGCCTGTCGAAGCCGGCGACGCGAAATCTGGCATCGGCCGTGCGGCTCATTGGCGTTGATCAATCGCAAACAGCTCGAGCAGTCTGTCGAGCCAATGGAGGAGCGCCCGCCGAGCTGGATCGCTCGCTCTCCTGACCGGCAGGTTGTGCTCTGGGAACGGGATGACCTGCGATGGTCCCAGATCGCGGTTGCCGAGGCCGATTGTCTGGGCCTCACCCGCCCGGGGTCGCGGTCGAGTTCGCGTTCCTCGACGACCTCGCCGTCGGCATCCTTTCTCGTCGACTGTCTGCACCGACCGCCTCGCCACTTTCGACGAACGTGCATTCCGCACCGTTGCCCCGCTGCGCGGCGGCTCCGTCACGGTCCTGCCCGGTGGTCGCGTCGACCGTGACGGTGACGCTGCCGCCGTCGGGCACCGGCGAGACCATCGCCGTGAAGACGAGCAGCGCTCCGGCGGGGCCTCAGATGAAAGCGCATCCCGGGCCAGGGCCCTGTAACAACCCGGTCATCGCGGACACTCTGCCTTTGATGACCCCGACCGAACCGGGCGCCGAGGACGACGATCGGCTGCGCTTCGAAGCCTGCTTTCGCGACCACTACGCGGACATCCTCGCCTTCGCCATCCGCCGCCAACGCGACCGAGAGTCGGCCGAGGACGCTGCCGCCGAGACCTTCGCGGTGGCCTGGCGGCGGCGGGGCCTGATCCCCGAGCGGCCACTGCCCTGGCTCTACGCGATCGCGTTGCGGGTGATCGCCAACCAGCGCCGCGCCGGCCTGCGGCGCGGGCGGCTGGAGGAGCGGCTCGCTCAGGAACGGGCCATCGCCGCCGAGGCGAGCGATCCGGGCGACGCCCTCGCCCGACGCAATGCCTTCGCCGCGGCCTTCGCCCGCCTGGGCGACGACGATCGCGAGGTCCTGCGACTGGTCGCCTGGGACGGGCTCGGGCCGCGCGAGGCGGCGGCCGTCCTCGGCTGCTCGCACGGCGCGTTCCGCGTCCGCCTCCACCGCGCCCGGCGGCGGCTGGGGAAACAACTCGCCGCGGCCGGACATTCAGCAGTTGACGTCCGAGGTACCGACGTGAGAACGATCGAGGAGACCAGATGAAACGCCGAGGCCCAGCCGCAGACCCGCTCGCGACGATGCGCGAGGCGAACCCGATCGATGCCGCCGCGCTGCGTGCCGAGCTCGGGGAGGAGGAGATCGGGAGGGCGATGGCGACGGCGATCGACGCGGCGGCCGCGCCCCGCGACCCGGTCCCGGCCGGCGACGCCTTCGCCACCGGCCGCGAGCCTCGCGCGCGGCGCCACCGCCTCCGGCCGGCGGCGCTGGCCGTCGGCCTCGCCCTCGTGATCGCCGCGGTGCTCCTGGTCGTCGGCGCCTTCTCCGGGGGCGGCGCCCACCCGACCTACGCCGCGGCGGCGGTCGAGGTCGCCGAAGCGAACCCCCGTCTGCTGGTCACCGCGCCGGGCTGGAAGGTCACCGACGCGGGGGAGTTCGAACCCGACACCGGCGAAACGACCTTCGGCGACGGCCGCCGGACCCTTTCCCTCAACTGGTACCCGGCGCGCCTCTACCGCTCCTACCTGCGCGACCGCTCCCACGTCAGCCCGCCGCGGCACTCACGCCTGCTCGGCCGCACCGCGACCACCGTCGAGTACGGCCGCCATGGTGAATACGCGACGATGATCGCGCCGATCGGTGCGGTCTTCGTCGAGGTCCGCGGTCGCCTCGGCGGTCACGCCGCCTACGAGAAGGTGCTCCACTCCGTGCGCCCGGTCGGCGTCGACACCTGGCTGGCGGCGATGCCGGCGCGCGTGGTCTCCCCGGACGCCCGCGCCCACACGGTCGCGACGATGCTCCGCGGCATCCCTTACCCGCCCGGCTTCGACCCCACCCGGCTCGAAAGCGAAACGGCCGCCCTCAACCACTACGACCTGGGCGTGCGGGTCGCCGACGCGATCGCCTGCGGCTGGGTCGAAAGCTGGCTGGCGGCGCAAGCCGCGGGGGACCCGATCGCGGCCCGCAACGCGGTCGACGCGATGGCAAGCTCCCACCACTGGCCGCTCCTCCTGCGGATGGCGCGGGCGGCGAAACGGAGCTTGCCACCGAACCTTCGGCGCGGTCCGGCCGCGTCGGGCTGGTCCCAGAACATCTGGCACTTCGCCGCCGAGCTCCAGCGCGGCCATCTCGACCAGGGCTTCGGCGCGGAGCTGGTCCGCCCCGACGGCAGTGGCTACAAGATCGGCCCCGCCTGGGCCACCGGGCTCCAATGCACCGCCAGGATCCGCCGTGTCCCGTTCACGGCGGGTGAAGGGGGTTGAAGGGGCGCCTTGGCGAGCCCGAGGCCGCGCACCTGGGCGGGCGCCACGTCATCTACGCGTTGCGGCCGGCGGCCGGTCGCCGGCGCGCCAAGAGCCTGACCCCGGACGAGCACGAAGAAAGAACTCGACCAGCGCTCACCGCTAGACATCTGCCTCGCGGAGGCCCAAGCGGCCTACGCCGCCACGCCTGACGGCGTGATTCAGACTGCCGCTCTCCTCGCGCACGGGATCGCCCGCGCCCAGGCGTTCCGGGATGGGAATCGTCGCCGATCAGCGGCAGTCTCAACCTTGGGCAGGCGCCTCGGGTCGAGCGCCGATGGCCGACGACGCAGCCGCTCTTCCAGAACCTGGACCCCTCAGCCAGGCTCGGCGAGGTCTTCGACTGACCCTGGCGAGACCGCCGGCATCCTCCTCGCAAGAGCCTGCGTTCAAGCGTTTTGCCCTGGCTAGGGACGGGAATTGTATCTTGTATCGATACAAGATACGATCTACCCGTGATCAAGAGCGCTGACATCTACGTTCTCGCGGGAGTACTTGCACAGGACGAGCAGTGGAGCTATCGGTCGCTCGCGGAGCGGCTTCGGGTTCCGCACCCGGTCGTCCAGCGAGCCCTTGCGCGCGCCCAGGATGCTGACTTGTACTCGCGGGAGCGGCGAGAGGTGCACTTCCCCCACTTCGAGGAGTTCGCGGTCCACGCGCTGCGCTTCATCGCTCCCGCCCGCCTGGGTCCACTGACGCCTGGGTTTCCTACCGCGTGGGCGGCCGAGCCGATGGCGGGCGCGATCCGCGTCTCCGGTGAAGAGCCGCCGCCGGTGTGGCCTGATGCGAGGGGGAGGGTGCGAGGACAGGCGATCGAGCCGCTGCATCCGTCCGCCTCGGAGGCCGTTGAGGACTGGTCGGAGCTTGGTGAGATCCTGGCGCTCCTCGACAGTCTGAGGGCGGGGGATGCACGGATCCGCCTTGTCGCCGAGGAGCTCCTCAGGGGCATGCTGCGCGAGCTGGCGGAGGAGATGGGCCTATGAGCGCGGAGCAGCTCGAGATCGCCGCCGAGCTGCGGCCCTATCCTCGGCGAGGTTGTCTTCGTCGGCGGTGCGACCGTTCACCTCTGGCTCACCGAGCCAGGTGCTCCGCCCGCCCGGGCCACCGAGGACGTCGATGTCATTTGCGAGGTCGCCACCCGCGCCGAGTACTACCGGCTTGGTGACCCGGCGATCCTCGGCTTCTCCAATCCGTGGTACGGCGAGGCGATCTCATCTGCCGCGACAATCGTTCTCGATTCGAGGGCCAAGATTCTGGCGGCGACTCCCGTGCTGTTGGTGGCGACCAAGCTCCGCGCCTGGAAAGGCCGCGGCGAAGGAGACCTGCTGCGGAGTCTGGACGTGCATGATGTCTTGACGCTGTTCGACGGCCGCCCCGAGCTGACCGACGAGATCACCACTGCCCGCCCGACCGTCCGCACGGACATCAAGGGCGAGCTGAGCGAGCTTCGTGCCGAGCCTTACTTCGACTACGCGGTCGAAGGCGCAACTGCGGGCTATGGGCCATCGCTACTGGCCGCTACTGGCCGGTCTGCGTGAACCGGCTGATGCGCACGGCTGGCTTCGAACCAGCGACCTCTCGCGTGTGAAGCGAGCGCTCTCGGTTGTTCAGCGGTCGAGCAGCTCCAGGCAACGACGCGAGCGGTCGGTGATCAGATCGACGAGCCGAGCGGGGAGGTCGCTCGCGAGGGATTTGACCTCGGGGGCGGCTGCTGCCGCGGAGAAGGCGTCGGGGGCAGCTTCGGCGAGCTCATGCACGCGAGCGCGGAGTGCTTCGGCGTCGACGTCGAGGGCCGCGGCAGCGGCGGGCCAGGAATCGTGACGTGGGTAGACGGCATAGCTGTCGCCGACCTTTATCGCGAGTCGCAGCTTGTGCTCGTCGGTGCCGTAAGGCAGGGCCGAGGCGACGTCGTAGAGGGGGGCGAGTCGAACTTGGCCGGCGGCGAGTAGCAGCGAGTAATTCTTCGCGTGCGCGTCGGTTCCGGCGATCAGCCAATTCCAGGCGAGCGCGTCAGCGAATCGCCAGACTGCCTCCTCGGCCACCGAAGGTGGCATCGCGTCGCGCAGCAGGCGGGCGATCCGGGCAGGGGAGGGACCGCCGTCGCGTTGGTACTTGCGATCCGGGGGCAGGCCGGACGCCTGGCAAAGATCCTCCTGATGGACCCGGACAAGGCGGTCGCCGACGGCGAGGCGGTCGTAGCGCTCGACCACGAGCGCACTGAGGTCGGCGAAGCGCTCGATCCGGGTGCGCGCCACGGTGAGGCCCGCCCGGTGCGCCGCCTCGAGGCACAGGTGCTCGTCGAGATCCTGATCCGCGAGACCGACGACGCCCGGCTTCAAGATGTGGGTGGTCGGGATCGAGCCGGTCGGCACCCCCCACCGATTCCCGTCGAACAACAGGGCGGTCTTCGCTTGCGCGCCCGCCAGGCTGAACTGGCCGGTGAACACTTCGCCGAGCCAGGCCGTCGAGTCCCGGCGCAGCTCGCGCAGGCGCTCGGCGACATCGTCCTCCGCGAGCCAGGCGACCTCGCCGGAACGCCCGAGAGCTTCCTCCACCCGGTCCGGCCACACGAATCGCACCGCTCCGGCACAGTCCTCGCCGACCGGCGTCGACAACAGCGAGAAGGCCGAGGAGGCGGAGGCCTGGAGCTCACGCGCCCAGCGGCGCAGGACCGCCTCGTTGTCAGGCAGGAGCCCCCAGAGCCAGGGCGTCACCACCCGGTCGGGATGGGAGGCGATCTGCACGGGCATCGACAGTGAGAGCGGCGTCGGGGCCTCGGCCTCCTGGTACCGCTGGTCATAGTCGAACCGGAGCTGCCCCCCGGTCAGCCGGGTGAGCGTGCCCGCCACCTGATCGTCGAGGAGGACGACGAGCGCGACGCTCATCGGTGGCGGTCGTCTTCGCGCCGGGGTTCTCGGTGGGCTTCGAGCAAGGCGTCCAGGTCGACCCCGCCCGACGACGGCCGGCGTTCCTTCCGCGTCGAGTCGAGCGGGTCGACGGAGAGGCGCAGTTCGAGCGCCTCGAGCAGGCGGAGGATCAACCGCAGCTCCGCCCCGAGCCTGCCTCGCTCGAAGGCGCTGATCCACTGCCGAGAGACGTTGGCGCGGTCGGCCAGTGCCTCCTGGGTCAGTCCAAGGGCCTGTCGTCTGCCGCGGACCAGCGCGGATAGATCGAGGATCGAGGTGATTTCCGCCACGTACGACGACAATCATGACATGTCAACGTACGTGGCATGGGAGGGATGTCAGCGTACGTGGCAAGGCGTCGACCAGCTTCGCTGAACCCCGGACATCGTGCGAGTGAGGCGCGACGCATCGCGATCTCCCACGCCACCCCTGGTATCTGACTTCATGGGCACGGCTGGTTCGAACCAGCGACGTCCTCTCGATCGAGCTTAGCGACCGTGTCGGGCTTCTCCAGACCATGCCCGCCCGGCGGGGCTCCACTGGCCTTCGGTGATCTCCTCTCCCAGCACGGGGTCGAGCATGGCCGCGGCCTCCCGGTGTCCTGCGGCGAGATCGGCCGAGATCCCGACCTCCTCGGCGAGGCGCCCGTATGGCAGCGCCCACTCCGGGGGCGGCGAGGGCAGGGCGCGCGGTGCGGAGTGGGTCTCGCGTCGGCCGAAGATCCAATCGATCTCCTGCCGCAGCGCCGTGGCGTCGAGGGAAGAAAGCTCGGCGATCAGCGCAAGATCGACCAGGTCCTTGACCCGCGTGCTGCCTCTCCCGCCCTCGTAGGTCTGGGTGTAGGCGTGAAGCTTCTCGGCGATCTGAAGCTCCAGTGGGACCGCCGGGATCCGGATCGGCTCGATCCCGGCGAAGGCGAGGAGGTCGTCCGTCCGCAGGGTCTCGACACCGGCCGCCTCGCTGGTCCGCAGCCCGACGTCGAGAAGGAAGGTCTCGAACGGTCTGCTCGCGAGCGAGGCCGAGACCCTGAATCGGTGGGCACCACCGAGCCGATCCGCGGGCGTCCCGGTCCGCTCGATCGCGAGGACGAAGAAGTCGCCGGCGTCGTGCTCGGCGGCGTCCAGCATGGTGTCGGCCATCTCGCCCTCCTCTGCCCGCCACTCGATGTCCACGTCTTTGGTGCTCCGCGCCCGCGCGGCCAGCCGCAGGTCGAGAGCGAACCCGCCCTTCAGCACCCACCGGTCCTCGGCGACCGCCTGCAGGCGGACCAGGAGCCGGTCGAAGGCGACGCGCTTTCGGTCGCGGCTCAACGCGGAGCCGTCGCTCGCCCCGTCCTTCAGCTGCTGCTCCAGCGCCATCCGGAACGCGGCGGCGTCCTGGTATTTCACGCTGGGACCTCCTCCACGGCGCGCTCGATGAATCGCCGCACCCGTTCGGGTCGGGAGCCGGCGGAGCGCCGCAGGCGCGAGCGGGTCGTCAGCCCGCGGCCGAGCGCCTGGTGGATCGCCATCTCGATCTGCTCGGGTTGCGCACCGGATTCGAGGGCGTCGAGTATCGAGCGCTCCGGGGCGGTCACCGGGAGGCCCGCGATCTGCCGGACCTCCTTGCCGCGTGGCGGCTTCTCGCTCGTATGGAGCCGGACCCCGGCGCGCGCCCGGATGCCGCGCTCCGAGCGCGGCACCGTCAGGTGGACGGAATCGGGGATCACGTCGGAGAGGTCGTGCAGCTCGAGCGCGCTCTCGTGAGAGACGACGGCGCCGTTGCCGCGCAGCGGCAGCCACACCGCCATCACGTGTTCGTGGGGGCTGGTGGGGAAGTGACGTAGGCGGTAGAGCCCATGGCCGACCCGTTGGTAGCGTCCGCCGGGACGCGCGTGGTGGCGCAGGGTGGCGCGGTCCATGCCCGCCTCGAGGGCCTGCCCGGCGGTGAAGTAGCCAGCCTGGGACTCCGCCTTCACATAGAGCGCATCGTGATCTACGTCAGACATATGGGTGAGATTATCACCTGGAAAGCTGACGCAGACTGTGGCGAGCTCAGGGCGGGATCTCCAATTCACGCGTTGAAGCCACCCGATGACGATCCCGACGGCTTGCGTTTGCTGTTCATCTGAATCGCATGGACGATCCCATGTGGCCGAAGATCAGAACGACATCCTCGCCGCGAACACCGATATCGCGGAGGCGGCACAGACGCCCACGATCGTCGACGCCGGCGAGTCCGATCGGGAGTCCCTGGATCCGCTCTGGCGGCAGTTCTGCCTTGAGGCCGACCGCTACGTGGTGAATCGGCCAGTCCTTGTCGTTCAGCCGGTCAGGTCGGCCGCTCTCGATCCTGTCGCCGATCTTGTGGGCCTTCGCGATGAGTAGGGCCGCCACGCCTGCGACCCTGAGTTTGGCGACCCGGCCGTCGGCAGGATCGAGAGCCTCGATGACCATGACGTCGTTGTCGACGAGGGCGGGCTCCAGACCCCTCGTCTTGCGGGCGGCCCGCTTGCCATGTCCCACCAACCGTGCACCCCGGGTGCCGCCCGGCGGTGCGACCTCGGCGGGGACGATCAGAGGTAGACGGCCTGCGCACCGGCGAGGACGACCGCCGCCTCGTGCGGGCGCAGCGCGTCGAGGGCGTCGAGGAGGACCGCCCGCGCGGCGACGTACTCGGGTCGCTCCTGCGAGTTCATGCGACGGGCCCCGGGTAGAGGTCCGCGAGGGAGTCGATGCGCCATTCGGATTCGTTCGAGAGCATCCATCCCAGTAACGCCTCCCCCTCGGAGGGCATCCGGCCGTTGCCGGTCAGGCAGTCGACCACTATCTGGGAAAGGGCGGCGTAGCGGAGGCCTCCCTCGGTCCGCGTCCTGGCGAAGACGACCGGGTCGAAGGGTGACAGGAGCTGTACGTCGGCCCCTTCGTCGGCGGGCAGCAGCCCGAGGTCCCGGGCCGGGAGGCCCGGGGTGTCGGCGTAGAGGAGGAGGAGGGCGGGGGAGGCAATCGGGGCGATGCGAGTGGCCGCGAAGGAGCCGGTGATTACGCTCCGGGTGCCGATCGCCGGATCTTCGGCGGCCGTCCCGAGAAGACGCTCCATGCCGTCGGTCGCGATGAAGCCCTGCGCACCGTTGGCCTTGAAGACGTCATAGGAGGCCGCCCAGCGGCGGATCAGGGCGTCGATCTCGACGCTCTCCACGGGGCCGCGGCGATCGCGCTCGATCAGCGCCTCCTGGTAGAGCGTGTCCAGCAGACGCGAAACGTAGCCGGGGGTGAGGCCGCTCGCCTCGGCGATCTGCTGCACGCCGTAGGGCGGCCGGACGTCGATCAGGAGACGGATCAATCGTGCCGCCTTCGCGCCCCGGAGCTGGGCGCGACCGCGCTGCGCCGGCCACGGATTCCGCCCGGCGCCCGTGGTCTGCAGATAGAAGGGAGGGTTGTCGGTGCGCACGAGGGCGTTGCCGGTGAGGCCGATATAGCTGACCTCCTCCTCGGCCAGGAGCGACTGGGCCCGCCTGCTCAACCAGGGGGCGACCACGAGGAGCGGCAGATGGGCCCCCATGTTCCGTGCCGACCGCACCCTGGGGGACAGCTCGCCGAGCACGACGTCAGCGAGAGCCTCGGAGCGTCCCGACGAGGCGGCTTCGAGGACTCCACGACCGACCTCGACCCGGGCGCCTGTAATCCCTGTGCAAACCTGCGCGGATTCCGGGGGTCGGCTCGAGATCCCAGGCGCCTAGCGAAATGCCGCTGTGCAGGGATCCCCGGCTATGGGCACGGCTGGTTCGAACCAGCGACCTCTCGCGTGTGAAGCGTCGCACAGGCTTGCGCACGATGGCCATCTAGCCTAGGGCGCTATCCCACTTATAGAGCGGAACATATATTCGCGACGTTAGGCTTCTATTGGGGCCTCTTCGGCAGTGTTTGACCCCACGAATGGCCCCACGGCACCCTCGGCCCACCCGAGCTTCGGGGTCGTGGGTTCGAGGCCCGCCGTCCGTGCGACCGCGAGGGTCGTGAGGAGGAGGCCCGCCTTCATCGCTTCGCCCTCCTGCCCTTGGCCCGGTGCTTCTTCGCCTTCGCCTTCGCTTTCTTGACGCAGCGGGTCTTCCCATGCGCCTTGCGCTTGACGAACCCCTTCTTGCACTTGAGTGGCTTCGGCTTCGCCGGCGGGATGGAAGCGCCGCCGCCCGCCGCGCCGCCAGAGCCGCCGCCGTCGGATGAGCCGCCGCCGGATCCACGGCCGCCGTCACCTTCTTCGCCGTGATCCGACTTGCCATTGCCGCCGGTCTGGATCACGAGCATCGGGACCGCGAGCTCCGACTCGGCCGGTCCTTCGCCGGTGGCGTAGGTCGCCTCGATCTGGACCAACACCTGCATGTCCTGGGTCACCTGGAGCTGCCCGGTCGGGTCACGGTTGAAGACGACCTTGAACTTGCAGCTGGCATCATCGGTGGTGCACGGAGCCGAGCCGACGTGCTGGAGGTGGAAGCCGGGGCTCGCTTTGCCCCACGACGCGACCCAGGGGCCGGTGAAATTGCCGCCGGGGCTGCGGGGCCGGTACACCATGTCCCCCTCATACATCGGGAACGAGCCGGTCGTCCCCGTGTAGTAAGGGTTCGGATTGCCGATGTACTGCCAGCCATCGGGGTCGCACCCGGTCACCGACACTTCCTGGTACCAGGTGGCACCCGGGTAGCAGGCGGCCCAGCCGACGCCCGGCGTCACCCCGTTCGGGGACGGGGTGGTGCCGGGCACCGTGATCGTGACCACCTGTTCGTCGCCGCCGGCGGCATCGATCGTGTCCGGGAAGGCGGTGGCGGCCGGAAGCGCGTGGAAGACGTGGACATCGCTGCGGTGACAGTTGTTCATGTCGTCGCAGACCAGGTCCGAGGTGAAGTACGCCTGGTAGGCACAGTCGTTGGCGATGCCCATCACGGTGCTCCAGCCGGCGGCCGGGTCCTGGGTGTCCTCGATCACGTACTGGGAGTCGAGGCTCCCCGAGAAGAAGGTGTCGACGTCCCATGCCGGGTCGGCGCTCGTAATCGGGTCGCAGATCGGCAGCACGCCGTATTCGGCGTCGGCGGCGCGGGCGGTGGGGGCCGCGAGCGCAGCGGCGAGCGCCGCGAGGCAGGCGCAGAGAGCGAAGGGCGCCGCGGCCGGCAGGACCCTTGTCGTCGCCGCGAGCAGACCGAGAATCGACTTCGACATGTGCGTCAGTGGACCGTCGTCGTCAGGCGTGCTCCTTCGCAGAGCGCGCCTCCGCCGAGGCCCTTCGACGTGACGTAGAGCTGGACGGTGAAGTGCAGGTGGGGCGGTGCGTTCTCGAAGTCGACGTCATAGGAGAACCGCCCGGAGCCGTCGGTGGAGACGTTGCCGAGGGGCCTCGGCGCGCCGCCGGGGAACATCTCGCCGCGGACCAGGCGGTGCCCCAGGCAAGCGGCCTTCGGCGAGGAGATCCTGCCTTCGACCGTTTCGTCGCCGCGGCCCACCGAGGCGATCGTCGTCTTGTAGGTCCTGCCGCCGGCGGCGCCCGCCGACATCGCGACGGCGGCGAGGCCGACGCAGACGAGCGCGGCGGCGAGTGGCATGACCGAGAGTCGCGGCTTCTTCACTTTCATCTCCCCCGTTGGCTGACGATGCGCGGCCAAGCTACGTCGGTGGGCGGGTGCCCGCAACCCGACGATCCGGCGCGATACGCGGTTTCGCGTAGAACCGATCGGATGGAGCTACGCGTTCCGCGGAGGCCCCCGCGGTGGCATATGCTCGCGCCGGTGATGGCGGAGCTGCGCGAAAGCGACTTCCGCGCGGTCCTCGACTTCGTCGGCGACGCCTACGACGCCCAGGACCGCGACGAGTTCCGCGCCGCCGTCCTGCCCGGCTTCCGGCGCCTCGTCCCCTCCACCTACGCCTCCTACAACGAGCTCGCCGGGACGACGCCCGTGGCGACGCTGGTCGAGCCCGACCTGCCGGGCTGGGCGACGCCGGCCTGGGAGCGCCACGCGCCGGAAAACCCCTTGCTGCGGCGCTACCTGCGCACCCGCGACGGGCGCGCGATCCGCTTCTCCGACGTGGCGCCGGCGCGGGAGCTGCGACGGCTGCCGATCTTCGAGCACTTCTACACGCCGCTGGGGATCTCCCACCAGGTCGCCTTCGTCCTCCCCTCCACCCCGGAGCTGACCATCGCGGTCGTCCTCAGCCGTGGCGGCCGCGACTTCGGACTCCGCGACCTGAAGCTGCTCGAACTGGCGCGGCCGCACCTGATCCAGGCCTACCGCGCGGCCGAGCTGCGCGAGCGGCTCCTCGCCACGATCGACGGCCTGCGCGCCGGCCTCGACGCCGACGGCACCGCGATCGTCCTGCTGGACGGCGACGGCATGGTCGGCTTCGCCTCCGAGGCGGCCCGCGAGCTGCTCGGGCCGGCGGCGGCCGATCTCCGCGAGGGCGACCCGCTCGGCGGCCCACTGGGCGAGTGGGCGCACGGCAACCAGGGCAGCGGCAGCGTCGAGGTCGGTGGTGACGCGCTGCTGGTGCGCCGGGTCCGCAGCGCCCAGGGCACGGTGCTGGTGCTCGGCCGTCCCGACCGCGCCCTCTCACCCGCGGCGCTACGCCTGCTCGGCCTGACCGGGCGAGAGGCGGCCGTCCTCGCCGGCCTCGCCGCCGGGCGGTCGACCGAGGAGCTGGCGACGGAGCTCGCGATCAGCCCGCGGACCGTCGCCAAGCACGTACAGCGGATCAACGCCAAGCTCGGCGTCCGCAACCGTGCCCAGGCGATCGCCACGGCCTGGGCGGCCGGCGG
>Ga0153956_1000554_pt1 | contig 40699 bp, 50 predicted proteins | sample TSFL040MetaG_FD_104704 | JGI IMG/M metagenome (GOLD analysis project Ga0153956, IMG submission 104704) | Attine ant fungus gardens microbial communities from Florida, USA - TSFL040 MetaG | ecosystem: Host-associated > Fungi > Mycelium > Unclassified | place: USA: Florida, Wekiwa Springs... | reverse complement strand
GCAACGGCAGCTCGACATCGGCGCGCAGCTTGAAATGGAGGTTACCGCCGATCAGCCGCCCCTGCCGGTCCGCCGGGATCAGGATGCCCGCCGACACCAGCCGGTTGTAATTGAGCATCCGCCCCGCATGACCCGTGAACCAGCCCGGCATCAGCGTCGACATGCTCATCGGTGGCTGGAAATGCGATTCGAGCAGGAAATCGCCACGATCGACATAGGTCGCCATCTGGTCCTCGTCCCAAGCGCGGACCTCACCGGGCATCAGCCCGACGACCGGGCAGGCGATGTTGAGCGAAATGCCTTCGCCCGTGCCGGGAATGCCGCTCTTGGCGAGGATGCGGCTCGACGCCATCGTGCCGGCGGCGACCACCACGCCCTTCGTTGCGCGGATCGTGCGATAGCTGCCGTCGGGCATCTGCACCTCGACGCCCTTGGCGACGCGGCGGCCTCGCCGATCGGGATCGCCCCACACGACCTTCACGACCGGCGTGTCGGCGAGGATGTGCGCGCCGGCCTTGCGTGCGTCGATCAGGAAGGACTGCGCCATGCCCTGCTTGCGGCCATAGGGGCAGCCGGTGTTGCAATAGCCGCAATAAGCGCAATCCGCGCCGATCTTGCGCGGCCCATAATTCTTGTGGAACCATACCGCCGGCGCGGCGGCATCCATCGGATCCGTGCTCCACGCCACGTGCGCCGCCCAGCCGTTCAGCAAGTGCGTGCCGTTATGGCGGCCGCTCTTCGGATCGATCGCCTCGATGCTCAGCCGCGTCTCGATCGCCTCATAGGCGGCGGTGAAGCGCGCAACATCGACCGGCGCACCAAGCGAGGCCCAGCTCGCGAACACGTCATTGGCTTGCGGGTGCGTCATCCCGGCCTGCTGCACGCGCAGCGCGATGCCGTTGTTGATGACGGTCGATCCACCGACGCAATGGCCCTGGAACACGACGATGTCGTGATCGCGGCTGGTCTGGATGCCGCCATCGACGAACAGCCGCGCGGTCATCTTGCGCTCTTCATGCGTGAGCGCCGGCGAAGGCCAGTGCGATCCGGCCTCGATCACCAGCACGTCATGCCCCTGCTGCGCGAGCGTTGCCGCCGCGACCGCGCCGCCCGCGCCCGATCCGATCACGATGATCTCGGCCGCTTCCGGTGCTTCGTCCGGCGCCAGGATGTCGTCATGCGCGAGATCGCGGCCCTTGAAGAGTTCGATCCGCACTTCGCCCGGCCCGCGCACGCGCTGGTGTGGCAGCGCGAAGCCGATCGCCTTGAGCACCGGATTGTCGAAATTGTCCGCCTCGGCCGCTCCTTGCCAATGGCCGTAATAGCCCGCGTAAACCACGCTGCGGATGCGGGCGAGATCCTGCATCAGGTTGTTGTTGGTCCGCTCGAGCCGCCTGGCGACGCGGCGCGCGCGCCACGCCGGGCCCATCAGCAGGAAGAATGGCCCGCCGAGCACCAGGCAGACCAGATACAGCGTCAGCCCGATCTCCTCGGGCGTGCCGCCCTCGACCATGCCGAACTGGTGCTGAAGATTGGCGACGACCTGATCGGGCGTGATCTTCATGTCGACGCCGTGAAACAGCGCCTCCGTCAACGCCTTCAGGATCCACGCCTGCAACGGATTGAACGGAACCCGCATCGCCCTGCCCCTCTGTTTCCCCGGCACAGGTTGCGCGATCGGTGTGACAAAGGAAAGGCGATCAAGGTTCAAACCCGTCGGATCACCACACGGGCGCTTTTTCCGGTTCGAAAGAGAAAAGGCCCCGGTCTCCCGGGGCCTTTGCGTCTTACTTGGCGGCAGCGTCGAAGCGCCGACCGACCTCGTTCCAGTTCACCACGTCCCACCATGCCTTGAGATAGCCCGGCCGGTCGTTCTTGTAGGTGAGGTAGTAAGCGTGCTCCCACACATCGTTGCCCAGGATCGGAATGCCCTTGTCCTTGGCATCGTCCATCAGCGGATTGTCCTGGTTGGGCGTCGAGACGACCTTCAGCGCGCCCGAGCCGTCGACGATCACCCACACCCAGCCCGAGCCGAACTGGCCCGCACCCTTGGTGTTGAAATCCTCCTTCAGCTTGTCGAGCCCGCCATAAGCGTCGATCGCGTCCTTCAGCCTGCCCGAGGGTGCGCCGCGATCGTCCTTGCCGCCCATGATCTTCCAGAAGAAATCATGGTTCCACCAGCCGCCGCCATTGTTGCGCACCTTGGGCGTGAGCGACGAGGCCGTGGCGAACAGTTCCTCGATCGACTTGCCCTCCAGCCCGCTCTCGGCGAGGCCGGCGTTGAGGTTGGCGGTGTAGGCCGCGTGATGCTTGTCGTGGTGGACCGTCATCGTCTCCCTGGAGATGGTCGGCTCCAGCGCGTCATAGTCGTACGGCAGCGGGGGGAGTTCGAAAGCCATGAGTCATCCTCCTTGGATCGGGACGTGAAATCCGGGGTCGGCGCGTGAACGCCGGAGCCCCGGAAATGGGTCCGTTCGCATCGTTACGCAAGCGATTCGCTCGGCGGAATTTTCGACCAGTGGCAGTGAAGAAAGCGATCAGCCGCTTCCCTTCTCCTCACCCCGGCCGAAGTGCCGGGGCCCACGGGGCATCCAGGGCATCATTCCATTCTCACGCGCTGAACGCGTGGCACAGTGGGCCCCGGACCAAGTCCGGGGTGACGAAAATGGCAATCAGCCGCCGGTGATGAGGCCGTGCCGCCGGAGCGCGTGGCGCAACTGGTCGTAGCTCAGCCCCAAAGCCTGCGCGCAGGTGCGCTGATTGAAGCGCGCCTCGGCCATCGCCTTGGAGAGGAGTTCGCGCTCGAAGCGGGCGATGCGCGACTTGAAATCGGTCGCGCCATTGTCCTCACGCTCGGCCTGACCGGAATCGGACGGTTGCTGTTCGGAAACGGACGGTGCCGGTTCGGAGCCCACCACGGGCGCCTTCACGGCAGTCGCCGGGCGAAAGGGTGACGCGAACGGATCGAACTGGATTTCGCCGATCGGCCCTTCGCGTTCCCAGCGATAGACCGCGCGCTCGACCACGTTGCGCAGCTCGCGCACATTGCCCGGCCAGCGATATTCGACCAGCGCGTCGATCGCCTCGGGCGAAAAGCCCGGCCATTCCTCGCGCCCGATCTCGGACGCCATGCGCCGCCCAAAGAACTCGGCTAGGACCATAACGTCGCCCGGCCGCGCGCGCAGCGGCGGCAGCGTGACGACCTCGAAGCTCAGCCGGTCGAGCAGGTCGGCGCGGAACTGGTGCTTCTCCACCTTGTCGGGCAGATGCTCGTTGGTCGCCGCGACGATGCGCACGTCGACGTTGATCGGCCGCGACGCGCCGATCCGCGTGACCTCGCCATATTCGACGGCGCGGAGCAGCCGGTCCTGCGCCGCCATCGAGAGCGTGCCAAGCTCGTCGAGGAACAGCGTGCCGCCATCGGCCTCCTCGAATCGCCCTGCGCGCGATTTGGTCGCGCCGGTGAACGCGCCCGCCTCGTGACCGAACAATTCCGCCTCGATCAGCGTCTCCGGGAGCGCCGCGCAGTTCATGATCACCAGCGGCCCGCCCCAGCGATTGCTCAGGCGATGCAGGCGCTCGGCGACGAGTTCCTTGCCCGTCCCGCGCTCGCCGATCACCAGCACCGGGCGATCGAGCGGCGCGGCGCGGCTGGCGCGCTCCAGCGCGTCGAGAAAGGCCGAGGATTGGCCGATGACCTGGGACGTTCGCTCCATGCCCAAGCCTTGGCGCAATTTCCCAATCTTTCGCAAGTCGTAAAATGTGTCTTAGTCGAATAATTCACCATTTTTGGCGGAAATCCGCCGTTCCTGAAATTGGCACGCGCCATGCAATCTCTTTGGCATCCGCCGATGTGGCGGACAGCAACGAGCCCCGAAAGGCTCAGGGAGATTAGACATGAACGCGACCAAGACTTTCAGCCAGACGCTCGCCGCGACGGCTGCAGCGCTGCTGATGAGCGTGGCGCTTTTCACCAGCGCCGTCGGCCCTGCGATGCAGCCGGCGCACACCGCCCCCCTCACGCAGACCGCGTGAGACGAAGGCCGGGGCGGGATCCCTTGCCCCGCTCCGGCCAACCCTTAACCCGGTAAGCGTACCGAACAGGAGCCTCAGCCAGATGGGCATCTTCTCACGAACCCGCGACATCATCGCCGCCAACTTCACCGACTTGCTCGACAAGGCGGAGGATCCGGCGAAGATGATCCGCATGATCATCCTCGAAATGGAGGAGACTTTGGTCGAGGTCCGCGCGTCCGCCGCGCGCACCATCGCCGACCAGAAGGAGATGCGCCGCCATATCGTGAAGCTCGACAAGCTTCAGGAAAGCTGGACCGAAAAGGCCGAGCTGGCGCTGTCGAAAGACCGCGAGGATCTCGCCAAGGCCGCCTTGATCGAGCGCCAGAAGGCGTCCGACATGGCCGAGCAGCTGAACGCCGAGATCACCGTGCTCGACGACGCGCTGCGCTCGTCCGAAGAGGATATCGGCAAGCTCCAGAAGAAGCTGACCGAGGCGCGCAGCCGCCAGAACGCGATCGTCACCCGCTTCGAGAGCGCGCAGAACCGCTTCAAGCTGCGCGAGATGTATGCCGGCTCGAAGGTGCAGGACGCGTTCTCGCGCTTCGACGTGCTCGAGCGCCGCGCCGATCTCGCCGAAGGGCGCAGCGATGCGCTCGCGCTCGGTGCGCCGCCCAAGACGCTCGAGGAAGAGATCGCCGAGCTGCGCTCCGCCGAGAAGGTCGATGCCGAGCTGGAAGCGCTGAAGGCGCGCCTGGCCAAGAAGGAAGGCTGATCCGATGGAGGACGTATTCCTGCCGATCGTGATCGTGGGCATCCTGTTCGTCGGGCTGCCGTGGGTCATCCTCCACTACGTCACGAAGTGGAAGACGGCGCCCAAGATCACGCGCGAGGACGAGGAGCTGCTCGACGAGATGTTCAATCTCGCCCGCCGCCTCGAAGACCGCCTGCATACCGTCGAGCGCATCGTCGCCGCCGACAATCCCGATTTCCGCATCGGCGCCGCCCCGCAGCAGCCCGCCCGCGAGATCGACTATCATCAGGGGCGCTGAGATGACCATCCCGCCCCCGATCTACACACCGCCCGCTTCCACGAGGGGATCCGACATGCCTGCCAGCCGCACCAAATTCTATCTCGACAAGCAGAACGCCCAGTGGAAGGGCGTCTGCGCCGGGATCGCCGACTATACCGGCATCGACAGCACCTGGGTCCGCGTCGGCGCGATCGTGCTGACCATCGCCGGCGGCTTTCCGTGGACGCTGATCGCCTATGCCGCGATCGCCTGGACCGCGCAGAGCAAGCCTCTCGGCCTCTATGACGGGCCCGAGGACGCGAAGTTCTGGCAGGGCGTGCGCAGCAATCCCAAGCGCTCCACCGCCGAGGTGCGCTCCAAGTTCCGCGACATCGACCGCCGGCTCGCCGACATCGAGCTGATGTACACCAGCCGCAACACGCGCCTGGCCGACGAGATCGAGAGCCTGCGCTGAACGACGCGATCCGGGAAGGGGACAAGACATGGACGGTACACCGTTCTTTCTGATGGGATTGCTGCTCGGCGTGACGCTGACCCTCGGCATCCAGTGGATATCCAACCGCCGCGTCCGCAAGGCGCTGGACCAGTTGGCCAGCGCGCCGCAGCAGAAGGCCGACACTTTCCTCCAGCACCGCGAGGCCCGCGACATGATGCAGCGTCTCGCCGTGCTGGAGCAGATCATCACCGAACAGCCCCGGCAGCTCGCCAGCGAGATCGAGCGCCTGCGCTGAAACGACAAGATTAGGGAGAAACGACGATGTCCGATCTGGGTTTGCTGATCCCGATCGCCGCGATCACGATCGGCCCGGCCAGTTGGGCGTTCACCACCTGGGTCCGCGCCAAGCACGGCTATCCGCTGGAGAACCGCCGCGGCCGCCGCAACCGGCAGGACCAGCCGAGTTTCAGCTATCCGAACGAAGGGCTGGAATCGCAGCGCAAGATCGAGCTCCTCTCGAGCGAGAACGATCGCCTGACTGGCCAGATCGGCCGGCTGGAAGAGCGGCTCCGGGTGCTCGAGCGGATCGCCACCGATCCTGGCGAGCGTACCGCGCGCGAGATCGAAGCCTTGCGCGATCAGGATTGAGGATAACCGCGAATGTTCACCGTCGCACTGCAACTTGCCCCCTGGATCGCGCTCGTCACGGCGATCGGCATCGGCGGATGGCTGTTCCACGAATGGCTGCGCATGAAGAACGGCTATCCGCTCGACGGCGCCTGGGGGCAGGCGATTTATCCGCACAGGAATGACGAGGCGGTGGAGCGGATCAAGCTGCTGACGCAGGAGAACGCCCAGCTTCGCGCCGAAATCGGCTCGGTCAAGGATCGGCTCGCCAATGTCGAGCGCATCGTCACCGACGGTTCACATCAGTTGGCGCACGAGATCGAGCGCCTGCGCGGCCCGGCCAATTGAGGGGATGAAATCATGAACCAGGACGTGATTTTCGCGATGATCCCAATCCTTGGCATATCCTGCGGATTGTTGGCGATCGTCGGCGGCGTGTTCGTCAAGCCCTGGCTGCAATATCGCCATCGCATGATGGAATTTAGGGCGCAGCAAGTCGCTGAAAAAGCGGCACAATATGCCGAGCAAACCGAGCGCCTGGAACAGCGTGTGCGGGTGCTCGAACGAATCGCCACCGATCGTGGCATGGATGTTGCTCAAGAGATCGACAAGCTGCGCGACGAACCGCCGCAGCTGAATTAGAAGGATCAAGACAATGCTGATCGTGTTCATGGCCGTCCTGTCGGCGGCCACCGCCGGAGGTGTGTATCTGACGGAGCGCGTCGACCGCCCCCGCCGCCGCGCCGGGCGGCTGGCGGCCCAGCCGGCCGAGTGATCGAATAAAAAGCCAAACGAACAAACGGAGTAAGGTGCAATGAATCCGTTCGAAATGGTCGTCGCGATCGTCATCGTCGTGACCGCCGGGCGCGTCCTGCAGGCCATATTCGCCGCGCGCCGCCACCGTGACGACCAGCCCATCGCCGACGATCGCGCGGTGCATGCCGAGAATGCCCAGCTCCGCGGCGACCTGTCGCGCATGAAGGAGCGCCTCGCGGTGCTCGAGCGCGTGATCACCGACAACCACAGCAGCTCCGACCTCGATCGCGAGATCGAGAAGCTGCGCGACAAGTGACGGGAGACGTCCGATGACCGATCCGAATTTCTACATCACCATGGCGGCCGCGGGCCTGACCGGCGTCGGCATGCTGACCCTGGCCGCCCTGTCGGGCTGGCGCGGCTGGCTCGCGCTGAAGCAGGAGCAGCTGCATGTCGGGCACGAACCGCAGCAGGTCGTGCCGAACGCCTCGGCGCGGATCGAGATCGCCGACCTGAAGGAGCGGATCCGCAAGCTCGAGGCGATCGCCGCGGGGGTGGACCTCTAATCGAGCCGTCACCCCGGCGAAAGCTGGGGTGTCATGCGGCTTGAGACCCCAGCTTTCGCCGGGGTGACGAGGGAGTAAAGCGGCGCTAGACGCCCCGCATGCAGAGCCTCGCCGATATCCGTGACGAATATGAGTTCCTCGATCCCGACGACCGCTACCGCCTGCTGATCGATCTCGGCCGCGCACTGGAGCCGATGCCCGAGGCGCTCAAGATCGATGCGACGCTCGTCAGAGGCTGCTCCGCCTCCGTCTGGGTCTATCCCACCCGCCGCGACGACGGGACGCTCCATTTCCTCGCCGACAGCAATGCCGCGATCACCAAGGGCATCATCGCGCTCGTCCTGACCGCGGTGCAGGATCGCCAGCCAGCCGATATCCTGGCGACCGATATCGACGCCGCGCTCGCGCCGTTCGACCTGAAGAACCAGCTCAGCTCGAACCGCACGCAGGGCATTCCGAACATGATCGCACTGATCCGCGAAACCGCGGCGCGCTACGCCGCCTGATCGCCCGCCGTCACGGCTGCCGCGACCTGTGCGACGTCCGAACCGGGGCGCACCAGCATCCACTCGCCCGGGGCGCCGCCATTGACCACCGTCACCGCATAGCGCGGGCACACGCCGAGGCATTTCACCTCGACGATGCCGAGCGGCGCCTTGCGCCCCTTCTTGAGACCAAGAAACTTGCGCAGCGCCTTGGCGAGCGGCGTCCTGCCCTTCGGCCCGAACCCGCCACCGACCCGCTTCGAGCATTTCGCGCAGATCAGGACCGCATCAGACCAGTTCGAACGGACGCTGTGCTTCAAGCCGGCTTCCATTGCCGCGCATCCTCGGCGGTCCTCAGCACATCATAGGCTGCCTGGATCGCGCGGAAGCGTTTCGCCGCCTCCTCGTCATTCGGGCGAACGTCGGGGTGGTTTTCCTTGGCCAGCCTGCGCCACGCCGCGCGCACCGCCTCGAAATCGGCATCGCTGTCGACCTCTAGCACATCCAGCGCGCGCATCTCGTCGCGCGAGCGGCTGCCGTCGCCGGGACCGCCCCAGCCGTAATGCTTCGCCTCGGCATAGCCCGAGGTGTCGCGCGTTTCGTCCGCCTCGCGTGCCGCGGCTTCCTCGGCGCTCAGCCCTTCGAAATAGTTCCAGCCGCGATTGTATTCGGCGGCATGCTCCTGGCAGAAATACCAGCGCTCCGGGCTGTTCGGCGACTTGGGCGCCGGGCAGTCCCCGCGCTCCTCGCAACCATGGCGATCGCAGAGACGCACCGTGATCGCCTCCCGGCTGGAGCCGTAACCGCCCCAGCGGGGGAAACCCCAGTTATCCGATCGTGTCGCGCGCGCCATGCCGGCCACTTAGGTGGAGACCGCGCGGATTTCCACGATTTAAGCGCCAGAGGATCTGTAAGCCGGGTTCTGTCCATTCCCGCAGGAATTGGGCGACCATTCCTCTAGGCCCGCACTCGCATGCGGGCTCCAGCGACCAACCCGGGCGACGGGTGGGAACACACCCCTATGCCGCCCCTATTCGGTCTTGCTCCCGGTGGGGTTTGCCGTGCCGCTTCCGTTACCGGTCGCGCGGTGCGCTTTTACCGCACCCTTTCACCATCGCCTGTGCCGCAAGGGCCATCGGCAGACTGCTCTCTGTGGCACTGTCCCTGGGGTCGCCCCCGGCGGGCGTTACCCGCCACCGTCGTTCCGCGGAGCCCGGACTTTCCTCGGCGCTTGCGCGACGCGGCCGCCCGACCCTCTGGCCGGATCGCCTTAGTCGCCGCCTTGCGGTTTGGGAAGCAGCAGCGCGAGAAGGATGCAGCGGCATTCGCCGTCGATCTCGCCGTCGATCAGCTCGGGGCGGAAGCGGCGCTGGAACGCGACGACCGCGGCGAGCTTGTCCGACACGTCGTAGCCGAACCGCTCGAGCGCGAGCAGGAAGCCGGCGTCGGTCCAGTGCGGGTCCATCAGATTCTTCATCGGGCGCGGCAGCGCGAGGCGGAGTTTCGCCAGTTGCCCCCACGGGAACAGCTCGCCGGGGTCCTGCTTGCGCGTCGGCGCGACGTCCGAATGGCCGACGATGTTGCCGCGCGTGATGCCGTAGCGCTCCTTGATCTCCGCCAAAAGCGGGATCAGCGCGTCGATCTGCTGCTCGGGAAACGGGCGATAGCCGAATTCGTGGCCGGGATTGACGATCTCGATCCCCACGCTGGCGCTGTTGACGTCGTCGATCGCGCGCCAATGCGACTTGCCAGCGTGCCAGGCGCGCTTCGCCTCATCGACCAGCCGCAGGATCGTGCCGTCCTCGGCGACGACGTAGTGCGCAGAAACCTTCGCCTCGGGATCGCGCAGCCGGGCGATCGCCGCCTCGGCGGTCTGCATGCCGGTGTAATGGAGCACGATCATCGACACCGCGAGGCTGCGCTCGTCGAAATTGGGCGACGGGGCTTCGATGACGGAGACGCTCATCGCGCTTGGCATGAAGCGATGCGCGCGGCTTGTAAACCTTGGCGATCAGGCGGCAGCACTCTCGCGGCGCGTGACCGGCGGCGAGACCGGCTCGTAAAGGCCGCGATACCGCGGGCTCGGACGGAACGCATCGGTCTGGCCGATCACCGTCTCGCCGGCACCCAGCACCAGCAATCCGCCGGGGCGGATCACTTGCGCCATCTTGTCGAAGATCTGCCGCCGCAGCACGGGCGAGAGATAGAGCAGGACATTGCGGCACAAAACGATGTCGAAGCGGCCGATCGGCATCGGATCGCCGACCAGATTCTGGCGGCGGAACGAGATCATCCGCACCAGTTCGCCCCGCGCGATCCAGTCCTGCCCGATATTGTCGAACCACGTCATCATCCGCCGCACCGGCAGGCCGCGCTGGATCTCGAATTGCGAGAAGCGTCCCGCGCGCGCGCGGGCGAGTGCGGATTCGGAGACGTCGGTCGCGACGATCTCGGGCATCCGGTCGGCCCGGCCGCCGCTACGCTCGTGGAAGAGCATGGCGAGCGACAAAGGCTCCTGCCCCATCGAGCAGCCCGCCGACCAGATGCGGATGCGGCGCCCGGCTTCCTCGCGCATCTTCTCGGCCGCGCCGGCGACCATCTCCAGCACCGCGGCGTCGCGGAAAAACGAGCTTTCCTGGTTGAGCAAGGCGTCCACCACCTGATCGCTGAGCGGGGAATCGCGCGACATGAGCAGTTCACCGATCAACTCATCGAGCGTTTCCATGCCGCGCTCGCGCATCAGCGGCTTGAGCGCCGTCTCGATCCTCCATTCGCGGTTCGCGGCCAGCCGCTGACCGGTGCGTGCCTCCAGGAGTGCGGTGATGACATGGGTCGTGCCCGTCGAAGGCCGCACCGGCAGCGTCATGCCGGGCGCTTCCGCAGCGCGATGATCCGGCCGATCTCGTCGGGCGGCAGGATCGCGCTGGCGATGCCGTCGGCCGCGACCGCGCCGGGCATGCCCCAGATCACCGACGATTCCTTATCCTGCACGTAGATGCCGGCGCCGCTCGCCGCGAGATGTTTGGCGCCTTCGCTCCCGTCGCGGCCCATGCCGCTCAGCACCACGCCGAGCGCGCGCGCGCCATAGACCGCTGCCATGCTCTCGAACATCGGATCGGCCGACGGCATGCATCCGCTGCGCGAAGGCTCGCTCGTCAGGCGGATCGCCGCGCCGTCGCCGCTGGTGACGCAGCGCATATGCGCTTCGCCCGGCGCCACGATCACGCGGCCCGGGCGGATGCGCATATGGTCGGTCGCGACGTCGCACGGCCGTCCTGCGAGCACGGCGACCTGCGCCGCGAAATAGGGCATGAACGACGCGGGCAGATGCTGCGTCACGAGGATCGGCAGGCGAAATGAAGGCGGGATCGCGCGCAACAATAGACCGAGCGCGTGGATGCCCCCGGTCGAGGCGCCGATCCCGACGATGTCGAAATCGCTCGGTGATGCAACGGCGCCCGTGCCGGGCTCGGACGCGATGCGCTCCTCGGGCGCAAACAGGCGATCGAGCTTGTCCTGCAATTGCCGCGCGAAACGTCCCGCCAGCGCGCCTGCCCCCGGTTTTACCAGGGTATCGGCGGCGCCGAGCGCCAGCGCCTGGATGGTGTTCGCACCGCCCTCGTCGGCGGAGGAGGACACGACCAGCACCCTGGCTTCCCCGCCCGCCACGATCAGATCCGGCAGGGCGCTCAGCCCGTCGATCCCGGGCATCTCGATATCGAGCAGAATGCCATCGACCCGGGCGTCCTGCAGAAAGCGCAGCGCCGCATGCGCATGGGGCACCGCGGCCGCGACCGCGAACCGCCCCGATTGCTCGATCGTGCGTGTCATCACCGCGCGCGCGACCGCCGAATCATCGACGATCAGCAGCGACGGAGACGCCGTGGAGAACTCGGTGAACGGGCGGGTTACGATGGCTGGGCGCGCGGGCACGGCGATGGCGCCGATCAGGCCACGCCGACGATCTGCAGCTTGCTTTCCAGCGTCTCGCGATCGAACGGCTTCATCACATATTCGTCGGCGCCGGCATCGATCGCGGCGCGGATGTGCGCCATGCCGTTCTCGGTGGTGCAGAACACCACCTTGGGCTTGCCGGCGACCGGGCTGTCGCGCAGCGCGCGGAGGAAATCCATCCCGCTCATCACCGGCATGTTCCAGTCGAGCAGGATCACGTCGGGCGCCGCGGCGAGGCATGCCTCGAGCGCCTCACGGCCATCACCCGCTTCGCTGACTTCGAAATTGAGGGCTTCGAGGATGTGCCGGGCGACCTTGCGGATCACCTTGGAATCATCGACGACGAGGCAGGTCTTCATTCCCGGCAATCCCTGTACACGAGTATTTACCGGCTTTGCCCCATGACGGGTAAGCACCGGGTTAATTGCGCGTATATATCAGGCCGCAAGTTGCGCGCCGGGGATGAGGGCATGCAGGTCGATCGCGAGCACCGCTTCCTCGTCCAGCTCGACGATGCCCTGGCCGACCGCGCGCCAGCCACGATCGAGCACGATCCCGGGCGAAAGCGGCCGCAATTCGAACGGCGCGACGTCCTCCAGCGAATCGACCAGGATCGCGTAATGCTGCCCGTCGATGACGGTGATCACCGCGCGCGTGGCGGGTGCCTCGTTCTGCACGAGATCGAGCGCGACGCGGCTGTCGATCACCGTGACGACGCGACTGCGCAACGCGGCCAGTCCGCGCACCTGCGCACTGGCGCGCGGCACGGGCACGATCTCGCCGATATCGACCACCGATTCGACCTGCTGTGAGCTGATCGCCACCGGACGGCCGGCGAGATGCGCGATGAGGTACAGCTCGGTCATGCCCGCTTGCTCCCGATCGCCGCCAGCGCCGCGACCAGTGCGCCGCGATCGTAGCGATAGATGCTGTCGTCTTTTTCCCCCGAAGCGCGAGCACTGCGCAGGCGCAACACGGGCGCATTAGGCGAGACTGCGCACGGAGCGGCATCCATCGTCAGCACGACCGCCGCCTGCTGATCGCGCTTCAGCTTGGAGACGGCGCGATAACCGGCGGCTTCGACGACCGGCTTCAGGAACGTCGCCATCCACGCGCTGTCCGCACCGTCGAGCAGGCAGACCGGCGGTTCCGCGTCGCCAAGTTCACCGTTGCTCGCGAAGAGCCAGTGGACGTCGAGCAGCTCGATCTGCTCGTCGTCGAGCGCGACGACGCCGGCGATCGGCCCGGCCTGCGTGGCAGGTGTCAGTTCAGGCGGCAAAGTCACTATGTCGAGCGCCTCGCCGATTGCATAAGCGATCTCGGTCGCGCCGTCCTGCAGGCGGAGGACAGGAATCTCGCCGGCATCCTGCCAGTCGCCGAGCGCCACCAGCGGCACGATCCCGCCGTCGATCGACAGGCGCAGGCGGCCGGCGGAGTGACGGATCTGCTCGGCCGATACCGGCTCGATCCGCTCGATCACCGCGAGCGGCACGAGACGGCGCGCACCATCGAGATCGATGAACAGCAGCGCTGACATGCCCTCCTGCTCGCTCTCGGCTTCGTCGTCCTCGTCCACCGCGACTTCGCGCCCGAACACCAATCCGGCCTGCGAAGCGATCCCGGCGCAATCGAGCAGCAGCATCGGGCGGCCGCTGTCGGGCAACGTATGCCCGGCATAGATGCCGGTCGCCATCACCGCGGGCGCCGCAGGCTTGATCACCAGTTCCTCGTCGTCGAGCACGGCATCGACCGCCAGCGCGTAGCTTCCGCCCGCGACGCCGATGATCGCCAGCATCGGCACGTCGTCGGCCGGACGATCGCTGAGCCCCATCGCCTTGGCGAGATCGACCAAAGGCATGCGGCGGTCGCGGACGGTGGCGGTGGGCGTATCACCCAGCATGTCGATGCGGATCGCGCTGGTCGCGGTGGTGACGATCTCCTCGATCGCCTGGCGCGGCACGGCGAAACGCTGGCCCGCCACGCCGACCACGATCGTCGGAATGATCGAGAGCGTCAGCGGCACGTGGATCGCGAGGCGAAGCCCCTTCCCCGGCGCGTTGGTCAGCTCGATGCGGCCGCCGATCTGCTCGATATTGGCGCGCACCACGTCCATGCCGACGCCGCGCCCGGAAATCTCGGTAACCTCGTCCTTGGTCGAAAGGCCGGGTTCGAATACCAGTTCCAGCCGCGCGCGCTCGCTCAGTGCGCGCAGTTCGTGCTCCGCCCGCACGCCGTTCGCGGCGAGCTTGCGGATCACGCGATCGACGTCGATCCCCTGCCCGTCATCGGCAACCTCGATCAGGATCTGGTTGCCCGATTGCCGCGCCGAGACCGACAGGCGGCCATTCTCGCGCTTGCCCGCGGCGCGGCGCGCGGCGGGCGCCTCGATGCCGTGATCGATCGAGTTGCGCACGATATGGACCAGCGGATCGCGGATCATCTCGATCATCTCGCGATCGAGCTCGACGTCGCTGCCCTCGATATGGAGCGAGACCGACTTGCCGAGTTCCGCCGCGGTATCGCGCACCATGCGCGGCATTGCGGAGAACAAGGCGTCAATCTTCTGCATGCGCGTGCGGGTAACCGTCTCGCGCATCTCGGCGACGGTGAGCGAGAGGCGCTCCAGCGCCGCTTCCACCGTCGGATCGGGATTTTCGTCGCGCAGCCGCCGGGCGAGTTCGTTGCGCGCCAGCACCATGTCGGACATGCCGCTCATCATCCGGTCGAGCAGATCGACGGACAGGCGTACACTGCGCGTCGGGGCGCGCTGGCCCTGCGGGGTGCCCTGAGAAGTCTGCGGCGCGACTTCCGCAGTGCCTTCGGCGAGCGCCGCGATCAGCAGATCCTCGCCCGAATCGTCGAGCCCGGCGCCGGCGTCGATCGCCTCGACGATCTCACCGATCCGATCGACGATGCCGAGCACGGCGTTGACCAGCTTCGCGTCGGGTACGCGCTCGCCCGCACGCACGGCGGACAGCACGTCCTCGGCCGCATGGCTGAGGCGCGCGAGGCGCGGCAGATCGAGGAAACCGCAGCTTCCCTTCACGGTATGGACGAAGCGGAAAATGGCATCGAGCCGCGCGCGGTCGGCCGGATCGGCTTCCCACGCGACGATCTCGCCGGCGAGCGCTTCCAGCGTCTCGCGCGTCTCGGCGATGAATTCCTGCAGCAGATCGTCCATGTGCCCCCGCGCGAACCGGCGGAAACGTCTTGGCGATGAAGGGTTAATGCCCGGTTTAACCGGCCTTCAGCGAAGCGCCGAACATCAGCACCTCGGATTCGGGCGGCGAGACCTGCATCGTGCCGGCGTTTTCCTGTACGAGCGAATGGACCAGCCAGGCCGCGGCGGCGCGCGGGGTGATGATCGCATCGTCGGGCGCGCCGGTCAGCGCAGTGCGCAATTCCTGATCGAGCACGATGCGCGGCCCCTCGGCCCGCACGACGATCTCGATCGTGCCGTTATGCTCTTCCGCGCCGACATCCAGCTGGCCGCCGCGGATCAGCGCGTCGCCGGCGATCAGCGCGAGGTTGAGCAGCACCTTGATCGCCGGCTTGGGAAGCGCGCCTTCCTCGATCAGCCAACCGAGCTGCACGCGGTGGTTCTCGCCGAACAGCCCCTCGATCGCGGTGCGCGCCTCGCGCGTGTCGACCGTCTCGCCGAACCCGCCTGCCGCGCCGAAAGCCAGGCGGAAGAACTTGAGCTTGTTCGCCGAGGCCTTGGCGCTTTCACTCAGCAGATCGAGGCAGCGCTGGCGCATGTCCGGATCGTGCTCGTCGGCGAGCAGCTCCAGCCCGTTGTTGAGCGCACCCACCGGGCTCAGCAGGTCATGACACAGGCGCGAGCAGAGCAGGCTGGCGAAATCGACCGGGCTGATGGTCATGAAACGGATGCGCTCCGGTTGGAATGATGCGGCTCTTGTGGCGATGCCGCGCCGCTCGCGCAAGATGACGGCCCAAGATGCCAAGCGACAGGGTCGAAGCGGTCATGCCGGACACCGTTGGCGACCGCGCGCCAGATGCCGATCTCGGAACGTGCCGCGATCAGCCAAAACGATCCGTCGGGCGCGGCCATCTCGGCATCGCGCAGAGAAGGCGCGGTCGAGCCGCCCGGATGCGAATGGAAACATCCGAGGGTGTTCGGCCCTCCCGCCCGCATCGCCTTGTGTGCGGCGAGCAATTGCGCCGGATCGATTTCGAAAGCGCAAGCAGGATCGGACGCGACGTTGCTGCACAGTTGGAAATCGTCAATTCGTCCTGCTCCACCGAACAGCAGCCCGCAAATCTCGGCATCGGGTCTGGCATCGGCTGCGGCGACGATCGCATCCACCACCCGGCTTGAAATTTCCAACTTCATCCCCATCTCCGTACGGCATGGACCGGGGGGTTTCCATCTTGGAAGCGCGCATTTCGGAAGGCTCGAACGGCTGGCGGCTCGACCGTGCGCTGGCCGATGCGGTGCCGACCCTGTCGCGCGAGCGGCTGAAGGTGCTGATCGCCTCCGGAGCCGTGGCCGATGCGGCCGGTGCGCTCGCGCGCGATCCGGCGCGCAAGGCGAAGGCGGGCGACCGCTTCACCGTCACCGTCCCCCTGCCCGCGCCGGCGCACAACGAGGCGCAGGACATTCCGCTGACGATCGTGTTCGAGGACGAGCATCTGATCGTGATCGACAAGCCCGCCGGACTGGTCGTGCATCCCGCCGCCGGCAATCCCGACGGCACGCTCGTCAACGCACTGCTGCATCATTGCGGCGGCTCGCTTTCGGGGATCGGCGGCGTGGCGCGGCCGGGGATCGTGCACCGGATCGACAAGGACACGTCGGGCCTGATGGTCGCGGCCAAGACCGACCGTGCGCACGAGGGTCTTGCGAAGCAGTTCGCGGCGCACTCGATCGACCGGCGCTACAAGGCGATCGTTTCGGGCCGGCCGATCCCGCCTGCGGGCAAGGTGGACGCGCCGCTCGCGCGCAGTCCGCAGAATCGCAAGAAGGTGGCGATCGTGCAGAGCGGCAAGCGCGCCGTGACGCATTACACGACGCTGCAGCCGCTGAAGGAGGCCGCGCTGGTCGAATGCCGGCTGGAAACCGGCCGCACGCACCAGGTGCGCGTCCATATGGCGTCGCTCGGGCACGCTTTGTTGGGCGACCCGGTTTATGGGCGGACCAAAGCGGCGCATCGTGCGTTACTGGAAACCCTGGGTTTCAGGCGGCAAGCCTTGCATGCCGCGCGTTTGGGGTTCATCCACCCGGTCACAAACAATTCTATATCGTTCGATAGCGAAATGCCTGCAGACATGCAGGAACTGTTCAGCCATCTGACGGTATAAGGTTTCAGGTCGCAACGTGCCTCTGCAGGGCGTCGCGACCCAAGGTAGGGAGAAAAGATCATGGCAAACCGCAGCAACGTCCCCGCGACGATCCCTGCGCTGGGCGGGGAGCAGAGCCTCAACCGCTATCTGGCCGAGATCAAGAAGTTTCCGATTCTCGCGCCCGAGCAGGAATATATGCTCGCCAAGCGCTTTCAGGAGCATGGCGATACCGATGCCGCCGCGCAGCTCGTCACCAGCCACCTCCGCCTCGTCGCGAAGATCGCGATGGGCTATCGCGGCTATGGCCTGCCCGTCTCCGAGCTGATCTCGGAAGGCAATATCGGCCTGATGCAGGGCGTGAAGAAGTTCGAGCCGGACCGGGGCTTCCGCCTCGCCACCTATGCCATGTGGTGGATCCGCGCCTCGATCCAGGAATTCATCCTGCGCTCGTGGAGCCTCGTGAAGATGGGCACGACCGCGGCGCAGAAGAAGCTGTTCTTCAACCTGCGCCGGATGAAGGCCAAGCTCGACGCGTTCGAGGATGGCGACCTGTCGCCGGAGAACGTCGCCAAGATCGCCACCGATCTCGGCGTGACCGAGGACGAGGTCCATTCCATGAACCGCCGCATGGCGATGGGCGGGGACACCTCGCTCAACGTGCCGATGCGCGAGGACGGCGAAGGCCAGTGGCAGGATTGGCTGGCCGACGACGCGCCCTTGCAGGATGCGGTGGTCGCCGATGCGCAGGAAGCCGACGTGCGTCACGACATGCTGGTCGATGCGATGGACTCGCTCAACGAGCGCGAAAAGCACATCCTGACCGAGCGCCGCCTGACCGACGATCCCAAGACGCTCGAGGAACTGTCGCAGGTCTATGGCGTCAGCCGCGAGCGCGTTCGCCAGATCGAGGTGCGCGCGTTCGAGAAGCTGCAGAAGGCGATGATGCGGCTGGCGGGCGACCGCCGGATGCTCGCGACGGCCTGATATCGACAAGTCCGGCCCGCGACCCTAGCCTCGTATCCTCTTGAGGAGAAAGGGCGATGTTGGTTGCGGGCCGGGCGATCGTGAAGCTGATGTGGGTAATCGGGCCCGCACTGCTTCTAGCCGTTGCACACCCTGCATTGGCTTCATCGCTGACACCGGTCAAACGGAACGACCAGCCGGCGATGCGAGCCGTGATCCGCGACCTATGCCACCGCGACGTTGCGGTTATCGGTGAAGCTACGCATTCCGACGGCCATACCGAAACCTTCAAGGTCGCATTGGTGGAGCGGCTCGTCAGCCGATGCGGCTTCCGCGCCGTCGTGTTCGAGGCAAGCCTATACGAATTCCTCGCTTTCAACCGCGCCCGGCGCGAAGGCCATGCCACCGAGGCGATGGTCGGCGATGCGATCGGCGGGCTGTGGAAATTCGAGACCGAATTCAAGCCGCTGACGCATTTCCTGTACATACAGGCTGCGGCCGGGCGGATCACGCTGGGCGGGATGGACGATCAGCTCGGCGGGCTGGAGCAACCTTTCGCCAACGATGCGATGACGAACCTGCTCAGCGAAGGGTTGCCCGCGGATATCCGCGCCGCCTGCGTCGATGCGCTCCACCGCCGGACGCACTGGGATTATGACGACGCTCATTCTGAAGACGCCAACCGCACAGCGCTACGCTCCTGTCTGGCCGAAATGCGCAAGCGGCTTCCTGGCCTGAAGATCTCGCCCCTGGACCGCGCCGGACGTGAGGCGATGCTCGACGGCGTGGATCGTCAGGTGGCGCGCGACGCCCTCTCGTCCGACGATTATGCCAAGGATCGCGATCGCGCGATGTATGGCGAATTCGCACGTTTCGCCGCCCGATTGTCCAAGGGCACGCGCATCATCGTCTGGACCCAAAGCTTCCACGCGGCGAAGAGCCCGGCGATCCGGCCCGATGAGGATGATGCGCCCACGTTCGGAACGTTGCTCCATCAGACTTACGGACGCCGCGCCTTCGCGCTCGCCTTCTCTGCCAGAAGCGGATCGTACCACTGGGATCGCAAGGAAAACCGCACGATCCCGCCGCCGCCGCCCGGCGCGCTAGAGCTTGCGGCGGCTGCCGGTGGCGAAACCGCCTATCTCGACAGCGCGGCTTTGCAGACGCGCGGCGTGGCGCCCGCCGCGCCCGATTACCACACATATCGCTCGGCGCGCTGGGCGGATATTTTTGATGGACTCGTCATCTTCGCCGAGGAGCATCCGCCGCACAGCACGCGGGTCTATTCATCGCCATGAGCGGCGCCGACGCGATCGTCGTCGGCGGCGGCGCGGCGAGCATCGCAGCAGCGCGTACGCTCCACGACGCCGGACGCGATGTCCTGATCGTCGAAGCCAAGGACCGTCTCGGTGGACGTGCGCATTCCATCTCCTTCGGCGATATCGGGATCGATCTCGGCTGCGGCTGGCTGCACTCGGCCAAGCGCAATCCGTTTACGACGCTGGCTGACGCGCAAGGCTTTTCGGTCGATCGGTCGCCCGCGAATTGGCGGACGCAATGGCGCGATCTCGGCTTCCCGCCGGACGATCAAAAGGCCTTCCGCGCCGCTTGGCAGGATTGGGAGGACGCGGCGCACGCCGCGCTAAACGGACCCGATCGCCCATTGAGCGATTTCATCGGCAAGCACGATCGCTGGCAGCCGATGCTCGATGCGATCTCGGGCTTCGCCAACGGCGCGCCGCTCGCGCATGTCTCGCTCCACGACTGGGCGGCCTATGAGGATGCCGCGACCGGCGACAATTGGGCAGTGCGCGAGGGTTATGGCACTTTGGTCGAGCACCAGGCGCAGGCGTTGGCCGTATCGCTCGACACGCCCGTAAAACGGATCGATCATACCGGGCGCACGATCCGCGTCGAAACGCCGCGCGGCACGCTCGAAACCGAAGCCGTCATTCTCTGTGTGCCGGCCAGCGTTCTCGCGGACGACGGCATCGCGTTCGATCCGCCCCTGCCCGCCAAGCGGCAGGCGGCGGCGAACCTGCCGCTCGGGCTGGCCGACAAGGTCTTCCTGAAGGTCAGCGGCCTTCTGCCCTGGCCGACCAACGCACATCTCACCGGAAACCCGCGCAGCAACTGCACGGCCAGCCACCGCCTGTCGCCATTCGGAGCTCCGGTAATCGAGAGCTTCTTCGGCGGCGATTGTGCCGAAGGCCTGGAGCGGGAGGGCGACGGCGCTGCAGCGGCCTTCGCGATCGACGAGCTTGTCGGTCTGCTCGGTTCGGAATGGCGCGTCCGACTCGAACCTGTCGCCGCCACGCGCTGGCGCGCCGAGCCCTATATCCACGGTTCATATTCGCACGCGCGCATCGGCCACGCCGCCGATCGCGCAGTGCTGGCGGAGAGCATCGACTGCCGCCTGTTCTTCGCCGGAGAAGCCTGCTCGCCTCACGACTTCTCGACCTGTCACGGCGCCTGGCAGACCGGTATCGCCGCGGCAAACGCATTGCTCGCCGTGCAATGATCTGCCGGTTTACCTCGCGGCGATCCTTCGCCTAGAAGCGCGCGCATGAGCGACGATCGGGGGACGTCAGAGATTGGCACGCCACGCCAGGGCGTGCGCCGCATGGCGACCACGCTCGACGAGCCCTACAGGCCGGTCCTGGCGCCTTCTCCGCCGATGATCCGGCCCAAGCGTCCGCTATTGCGTCGTTTCGTCAGCGGGATTTTCAGGGCGATCTTCGCCCTCTTTCTGCTCTCACTGCTGATGGTCGTGGTCTATCGCTTCGTGCCGCCGCCGATCACGCTGACGATGGTCGGCGATGCGGTGAGCGGGCATCGCATCACCAAGACCTGGATGCCGCTCTCGCGGATCGATCCCAACATGGCACGCGCCGCGATCGCCGGCGAGGACGGGCGCTTCTGCAGCCATCACGGCTTCGATTTCGGGGCCATCGCCAAGGCCTATGCGCGCAACCAGGAAGGCCGCCGCATCCGCGGCGGATCGACGATCAGCCAGCAGACCGCCAAGAACGTCTTCCTGATCCAGGGCGGTGGTTACGCGCGCAAGGCGCTGGAGGCCTATTTCACCGTCCTGATCGAGACGATCTGGGGCAAGCGCCGGATCATGGAAGTGTATCTCAACGTCGCCGAGACCGGGATCGGCACCTATGGCGTCAACGCCGGATCGATGCGCTATTTCGGGCACGACGCCTCGCACCTGTCGCCCGAGGAAGCCGGACGGATCGCCGCCGTACTGCCGCTTCCGAAGAAGCGCGCGGCGATCGATCCGCACGGCTTCGTCCGCCGCCACGGCAACGCGCTGTCGCGGCGCGTCGGCGTGGTGCGCAACGACGGTCTGGACGACTGCCTCTACTGATTATTGCCGCGTGGCGCTGTCGGCGGCTTTCTTCGCGGCATCGCCGGTCTTGTCGGCGGCATCGCCCACGCTCTTGGCAGCGGAGGTGATCGCGTCGGTCTTCGCATTGTCATGCTGGCTCTTGTTGAGCAGGTAGACGCCGCCGATCACGACGGCCAGCAACAGCACGACCGCGATCAGGATCGCCCCGCCGCCGCCCTTTTGCACGATAACCGTCTGCGGCGTTTCGCCCGAGCGTTCGTCAGCCATCCCATCCTCCTAATTCTCGTTAGGAAGACGCAACGAACGCCGGAACGGTCCGTTCCGGACTTAGAACGGCAGCTTGAACCCCGGCGGGAGCGGCATGCCCGAGGTCATCTTCGACATTTCGGCATTCGAAGCCGCGTCGGCCTTGGCACGCGCATCGTTGAGCGCGGCGACGACCAGATCCTCGACCATCTGCTTCTCGGACGGCTGGAGCAGCGATTCGTCGATCTCCAGGCCGATGATCCGGCCCTTGGCGCTGGCCTTCACCTTGACCAGCCCGCCGCCGGCCGCGCCTTCCACCTCGATCGTATCGAGGTTCGACTGCGCCTTCTGCAATTCGGCCTGGACGTTCTGCGCCATGGCCATGATGTCTTCGATGCTCTTCATGCGATGCTCCTTCTGCCGGGCCAGTCCTCCAGGACGGCGTCGGGGAAATGTTCGAATGCGGCGCGCACCACCGGCGATTCCAGGATCGCGGCCCTGGCGGTTTCGTCGGCGGACTTCTCCGCGTCGCGCAGAGTCGGCGCGCCGGGAATATCCTCGATCGTCACCTTCCACGGCTTGCCGGTCGCACTGCGCAGCGTGGCATTGAGGTCGGCAAGCGTATCGGCCGAAAGCGGCCGTGCGCCGCTCAGCACCAGCGCCGGCGGATCGTAGCGCACGACGCTCGCACCATGCCGCAACTTGGCGGCCAATGCGTGCGCGCCCTTCGACTCCAGAAAAGCGACCAGCGCCTCGAAGCTCTCCGGCAATGCCGCTTCGGCAGCCGCGGGCGACGGTGCCGGGGCGCTGACCGCTGGCGCTGCCTGCGCCGCTGGCAGCGTCCCGCCTTCAGCGATCCGCCGCGCGAGTTCGCCCGGATCGGGCAGGCTGGCGGCATGGATCACGCGCAACAGCGCCATCTCGCTCGCTTCGATCGGCAAAGCCGCGCGTGCGACCTCGTCATGGCCCTTGAGCAGCAATTGCCACAGCCGGTGTAACGCCGGAAACGACAAGGACGACGCCCATTCGGCGCGCGCCTCACGCTCCTCCTCCGCCTCACCGGCTTGCGGCGCGGTACCAAGCTTGGTCAGCGTGATCGCATGCACCGTTTCGAGCAGGGCGCGCAGCACCGATTGCGGATCGACGCCGAGATCGTACTGCCGCCGCAAGCCTTCCAGCGCCCCCGGCCCGTCGCCCTTGAGCAGCAGGTTCATGAGATCACGCATCGCGCCGCGATCGGACAGCCCGAGCATGTCGCGCACCGCGATCGCGGTGACGCCGCCCCCCTCCATCCCGGCATGCGCGATCGCCTGGTCGAGGATCGAGAGCCCGTCGCGCGCCGATCCTTCCGCTGCGCGCGCGATCAGCGCCAGCGCCTCGGGCTCGGCCTCGACTCCTTCGGCGGCCGAGACCATCGCGAAATGCTCGGCGAGCTTTTCCGCCGGGATGCGGCGCAGGTCGAAGCGCTGGCAACGCGACAGCACCGTGACCGGCACCTTGTTCACCTCGGTGGTGGCGAACAGGAACTTCACGTGCTCGGGCGGCTCCTCGAGCGTCTTGAGCAGCGCGTTGAACGACGAGTTCGACAACATGTGGACTTCGTCGATGATGTAGATCTTGAAGCGCGCCGACACAGGGGCATAGGGCACGCTGTCGAGCAGTTCGCGCATCTGCTCGACCTTGGTGTTGGATGCCGCGTCCTGCTCCAGCACGTCGATGAAGCGGCCCTCGGCGATCGCGCGGCACGGCTCGCATACGCCGCACGGATCGATCGTCGGGCCGCCATCGCCGTCCGGGCCGATGCAGTTGAGCGCCTTGGCGATCAGCCGCGCGGTCGAGGTCTTGCCGACGCCACGCACGCCGGTCAGCAGGAAAGCGTGCGCCAGCCGGCCGCGGCGGATCGCGTTGCCGAGCGTCTGCACCATCGCGTCCTGTCCGATCAGTTCGGAGAAGGTCTGCGGACGGTATTTGCGCGCGAGCACGCGATAGACTTCGGCCTTGGCCGGCTGCGGCGGCTCACCGAGATCGAGGAAGGATTCGGACATCGCCCCCTATCTAGGAGGCCGATGCCCGAATGTCGAAGCCCTCAATACCAGACGCTGTAGCAGCGCCGCACGCGGTGATGCCAGCGCCAGTGCCAGCCGCAGACCAGGCGCGAACGGCGATGCCAGCCATAGCGATGATGCCAGCCATAACCGCCGCGCCAGCCGCCGGTATGCCATCCACCGCGATGCCAATTGCCGCCGCCGCGCCGGCCACCGTGGCCGCCATGGTATATGCCGCCATGCCAGCCGCGGTGTCCGCCGCCATGATGTTGCGCATCGGCGACCGAGGGCGCGGCGAGCGAGGTCGCGGCCATCAGACCGGCGGCGATGATCGGAAGAAGACGCATGATTTTGCTCCTTAACCAAATCGTTCCTGCTGTTGAATGATCGGCGCGGCGCACGGTTCCGGGCTAAGCTGCGGAGATCGCTGGCGAACGAAACGCTGGCGATGCAGCCGGGGCGCGGCTAAAGGCACTGCGACAATTTGCGACAAACGCTGCATTGCACAACGAAATGCATCGGCTGTAGGAACGCCGCGCCGCATTGCGAGTTTGCAGCGCCAGCCGCGCGCGGATTGCGCATCCTTTATCCTTAAGCGGGAAGTTGCATGCATCTGGGTTTCAGGCTTTCGAACCGGGGCAACCGCTCGGCGATGCAGATCGTCTCGGTCCTGGCGCTGTCCGTTGCGCTCGCCGCCTGCAGCGGCGGGAGCGACGGCGCCGGTGGCGGAAAAGGCGGGGGCAAGGGCCAGCACGGGATGCAGGGACCGCCCGAAGTCGGCTATGTGGTCGTCCAGCAGAGCCCGGTCCCGATGCTGACCGAACTGTCCGGCCGCACCAGCGCTTACCAGACGTCGGAAGTGCGCCCACAGGTCAACGGGCTGATCCGGCGGCGCTATTTCACCGAGGGCGCATTGGTTCACAAGGGCCAGCTGCTCTACCAGATCGATCCCAGCCTCTATCGCGCCTCGACCGATCAGGCCGCGGCCAATCTCGCCAGCGCGCAGGCCAATGCCGAGGCCACCAGGATCAAGGCGGATCGCTACGCGCCGCTCGCCAAGGAACAGGCGGTCGCGCAGCAGGATTATACCGACGCGCTCGCCGCCGCGCGCCAGGCTGCGGCGACGGTGAAGCAGAACGCTGCCGCGCTCGAAACGGCAAAGATCAACCTGCACTACACGACAGTCCCCTCACCGATCACCGGCCGCATCGGCCGCTCGCTGTTCACCGTCGGCGCGCTGGTGACGGCGAGCCAGACGGACCCGCTCGCGGTGATCCAGCAGACCGACCCGATGTATGTCGACATCCAGCAATCGAGCACCGACCTGCTGACGCTGCGCCGCCAGCTCGCGCAGGGCGGCGCGATGCCGACCAACGCGGTGGTCCACCTCAAGCTCGATGACGGCAGCGACTATGGCTATACCGGCACGGTCGAGTTCACCGAAGTGACCGTCGATGCATCCACCGGCACGGTGACGATGCGCGCGCGTTTCCCCAATCCGCAAGGCCTCTTGCTGCCCGGCATGTTCGTCCGCGCCAGCTTCTCGCAGGCGATCAATACGAAGGCCTTCCTCGTGCCGCAGGCCGCCGTGTCACGCGATCCCAAGGGCAATGCGACCGTATTCGTGGTCGGAGCCGACAACAAGGTCGCCCAGAAGCCCGTCACCGCCGATCGCACCGACGGCGCGAACTGGGTGGTGACCGCGGGCCTCAACCCCGGCGACAAGGTGATCGTGCAGGGCACCAGCAAGCTGAAACCGCAGATGCAGGTGAAGCCCATGCCCGCCAATGCACCGCAGAACCTGTCGCCGACCCAGGGCCAGGGCAAGGGCAGCGCCAAGAAGACGAACGGCTGAGCCGGCATGATCTCGCGCATCTTCATCGACCGCCCGATCTTCGCATGGGTGCTTGCAATCATCGTGATGATGGCGGGGCTCGGCGCGATCCTCAGCCTGCCCGTCGCGCAATATCCCGATATCGCGCCGCCGCAGGTCAACATCCGCGCGACCTATCCCGGAGCCTCGGCGCAGACACTGCAGAACAGCGTAACGCAGGTGATCGAGCAGCAGCTGACCGGTATCGACGGCCTGCTCTATTTCAGTTCATCGTCCAGCTCGCGCGGCCAGGTGACGATCACCGTCACCTTCAACAAGGGCACCAATCCCGACATCGCGCAGGTCCAGGTGCAGAACCAGGTCCAGCAGGCGCTGACCCGCCTCCCGCAGCAGGTGCAGCAGCAGGGCCTGCGCGTCACCAAGTCGAACTCGGACTTCCTGCTGATCGTCGGCTTGTATGACGAGACCGACCAGCGCACCGCGCAGGACGTGTCCGACTACATGGTGTCGAACCTGCAGGAACCGCTCGGCCGCCTGCCGGGCGTCGGCGACGTCAACGTGTTCGGTGCGCAATATGCAATGCGCATCTGGCTGATCCCCGACAAGCTGGCGAGCTATTCGCTGATGCCCGGCGACGTCATTACCGCGATCCAGGCACAGAACACCGAAATCGCGGCGGGCGAGATCGGCGGCCTGCCGATGCCGCAGACGCAGATGCTCGATGCGACGGTGACGTCGCAATCGCGCCTGCAGACGCCGCAGCAATTCAAGGACATCATCCTCAAGACCAACCCGGACGGCTCGACGGTCCATCTCTCCGACGTGGCACGCGTCGAGCTGGGCGCGGAAAGCTACAATGCGATGAGCCGGCTGAACCAGCATCCCGGCGCGGGCATCGCGATCGAACTGGCGCCAGGCGCCGATGCGCTGAAGACCGCCGAGGCCGTGAAGGGCTATATGGCAACCGCCGAGAAGGGGTTCCCGACCGGGCTGAAGGTCGCCTACGCGTCCGACGCCACCGCCTTCATCAAGCTGTCGATCGACGAAGTGGTGAAGACCCTGGTCGAGGCGATCATCCTCGTCGTGATCGTGATGTTCGTGTTCCTGCAGAGCTGGCGCGCGACGCTCGTGCCCACCATCGCCGTGCCGGTGGTGCTGCTGGGCACGTTCGGCATCTTCTATCTCGCCGGATTCTCGATCAACACGCTGACCCTGTTCGGGCTCGTGCTGGCGATCGGCCTGCTCGTCGACGACGCCATCGTCGTGGTCGAGAACGTCGAACGCCTGATGGAGGAGAATCCCGACATGACGCCGCGCGAAGCGACGGTCGAGTCGATGAACGAGATCAGCGTCGCGCTGATCGCGATCGCGCTCGTGCTGTCGGCGGTGTTCCTGCCGATGGCGTTCTTCGGCGGATCGACCGGCGTGATCTACCGCCAGTTCTCGCTCACGCTCGTCTCGGCAATGGTGCTGTCGGTGCTGGTCGCCCTGATCCTCAGCCCCGCGCTCACCTCGCATCTGCTGAAGCAGAAATCGCAGGAAACGTCGCTCGAAGACAGCTGGCTGGCGCGGCATGCACCGTGGCTGACGGGCGGCGTGGCCAAGGCACGCGACACGTTCAACGAGGGCTTCGAGTGGACGGTCAACAAGTATGAAGCCTCGGTCAAAACCGTGGTCGATCGCAAGTGGCTGTTCCTGCTGATCTATCTCGCCGTCGTCGCGTTGCTCGTGATCCTCTTCACGCGCCTGTCCACCGGCTTCCTGCCGACCGAGGATCAGGGCGGCGCGCTCGTCCAGTACCAGCTGCCGGCCGGCGCCACGCAGGGCCGCACCTTCCAGGTGCAGAAAGCGGTCGAGGACTATTTCATCAAGAACGAGGGCAAGAACACCGATGTCCTGTTCAGCGTCAGCGGTGCCGGCGGCGGCGGCCAGAGCGGCCAGAATACCGGCATCGCCTATCTCGCGCTGACCGACTGGGACAATCGCAAGGGCAAGGAGAACAGCGCCGACGCGATCACCCAGCGCGCCTCCGCCGCTTTGTCGCACATCCGCGATGCGCAGGTCTACGCGCTGGTGCCCCCGGCGATCCGCGGCCTCGGCCAGTCGGACGGCTTCACGATGCAGCTGCTCAATTCGTCGGGCATGTCGCGCCAGGATTTCGTCAAGGCGCGCGACAAGTTGCTCGGCATGGCCAATGCCGATCCGACGCTGGCGGGCGTCCGCCTCGCCGACCTGCCCGACGTGGCGACGCTGCAGGTCAACCTCGACCAGCAGAAGCTCTCGACGCTCGGCCTGAGCCAGGCGAACGTCAACACCACGCTGTCGACCGCGTGGGGCGGCACCTACGTCAACGACTTCATCGATCGCGGCCGCGTGAAGCGCGTGTTCGTGCAGGGCGACGCGCCCTATCGCTCGGAGCCGTCCGATCTCAACCAATGGTATGTCCGCGCGACCGACGGCGAGATGACCCCCTTCTCGTCCTTCGCCTCGACCGCATGGTCGCAGGCGCCGACGACGCTGGCGCGTTTCAACGGCATCCAGTCGGCCGAGTTCGACGGCTCGGCCGCGCCCGGCAAGAGCTCGGGCGACGCGATGCAGCGCATGTCCGAGCTGGCGGCGCAGATTCCGGGCGTTACCGTGGCATGGTCCGGCCTTTCCTATCAGGAGCGGCTGTCGAGCGGTCAGGCCCCGATCCTCTACGCGCTGTCGCTGCTGGTCGTGTTCCTGTGCCTCGCCGCGCTCTACGAGAGCTGGTCGATCCCGTTCGCGGTGCTGCTGATCATTCCGCTCGGCCTGATCGGCGCGATCCTGTTCGTGACGCTTCGCGGGCTGATCAACGACGTGTACCTGCAGATCGGCCTGCTGACGACGATGGGCCTCGCATCGAAGAACGCGATCCTGATGATCGAGTTCGCCGAGCAGGCCGAGCGCAAGGGCAAGCGCGTGATCGAGGCGGCGCTGGAAGCCGCGCGCATCCGTCTGCGCCCGATCCTGATGACCAGCCTGGCGTTCATGGCCGGCGTATTTCCGCTCGCCATCGCCACCGGCGCGGGCGCCAATAGCCGCATCGCGATCGGCACCGCGGTGATCGGCGGCATGCTGACCGCGACGATCCTGGCCGTGTTCTTCATCCCGCTGTTCTTCGTGCTGGTGCGCCGCGGCGTGCGCGACGGCCTGGCGAAGCTGCGCGGCAAGCCGACCGGCTTCCATGGCGGCGAGGACGATGACGGGCATGGCGGCGGCAATGGCGGCGGCACCCCGCCGCAACTCCCGCCTCCGCCCGACACGGCCACACTGCCGGCTCCGGAGGCCTCGTGATGCGCCGCGCCCTTTTGTTCCTCGCTACCACGGCCTCGCTGTCGGCCTGCTCGTTCGAGCCGCATTACGTGCGGCCGGAGGCGCCGGTGCCGCAATCCTGGCCGCAAGGCGACGCGTTCCTCGCGCAGACCGAGGCGGCGCTGCCCAGTGTCGATTACAAGCAGATCTTCCGGGATCCGCGGCTGCAGCAGATCATCACGCAGGCGCTGGCCAACAACCGCGACCTGCGCGTCGCCGCCGCCAACATCGCCGCGGCGCGCGCGCAATATCACATCCAGCGCGCCGAACTGTTTCCCGAAGTCGATGCCAGCGCCGCCTATCGCTACGCGCACAGCAACGGCGGCACTTCGCCCGGCACGGGCAGTGGATCGGGTGGCACCGGAGCCGGCGGCACGGGCGTGGTCACGACGAGCGGCGGTACCGGCCAGTGGAGCGCACAGGTCGGCATCACCGCGTGGGAAATCGACCTGTTCGGCCGTGTCCGCTCGGAGAGCCATGCCGCGCTCAACCGCTATTTCGAGACCGAGGCGGCGGCGCGCGCGACGCGGCTGACGCTGGTCGGCGATATCGGCACCGCCTGGCTGCAATATGCCGCCGACAAGAGCCTACTCAAGATCGCACAGGATACCGTCACCAGCGCGCAGAGCAGCGTGAAGCTGACGAAGCAGCGGCTCGACGGCGGCATCGCGCCGCGCACCGATCTCGATCAGGCGAACCTCGTGCTGCACACCGCCGAGTCCGATCTCGCCAACCAGACGACCGTACTGGCGCAGGACGTCGATGCGCTCCGTCTGCTGGCCGGCGCCGAGGTCGATCCTTCGCTGCTGCCCAATTCGATCGAGGAAGCGGCGCCCACCTTCGCGCCGCTCCCGGCCGGGCTGAGCAGCGACATCCTGCTGCGCCGCCCCGACGTCGTGCAGGCGGAATATGAACTGAAGGCGACCGACGGCGATATCGGCGCGGCACGCGCGGCCTTGTTCCCGACCATCTCGCTCACCGCTCTGGCGGGCTTCGCGAGCAGTTCGCTCGGCTCGCTCTTCAGCCACGGCGCGTTCAGCTATTCGGTCTCGCCCAACGTCAATTATCCGATCTTCCGCGCCGGCGCCGGCAAGGCCAATGTGCGCTATTCGGAAGCGCAACGCGACGCCGCGCTCGCGACTTACGAGAAGGCGGTGCAGACCGCGTTCCAGGAAGTCTCCGACGCGCTCGCGCGGCGCGGCACGATCGCCGATCAGCTGAAGGCGCAGCAAAACCTGACCGCCTCGGCGCAGGATAATTACAAGCTCTCCGACGCGCGCTATCGCGGCGGGATCGACACGTTCCTCAACAGCCTCGATGCGCAGCGTTCCTATTATTCCGCGCAGCAATCTTTGGTGGCGACGCAGCTGACCGAGGCGACCAACCTCGTCACGCTCTACCGCGTGCTCGGCGGCGACCAGTCGATCGACATGACCGCGAAGGGCCCGAAACCCGTCTCGCCCGCTGCCGGATCGCCGGCCGGGCAGTGATGCTGCCGCTTGGGCGGGTTGACGCGCGCGTAACGACGGTAAAGGATGGGGCCATGACGAGCCCCTCGCCTACCGATCCCGTCGCCTTCGCGCGCGAGATGCTGGCGCAGTGGGAGGCCGCGGCGAACCGCGCGGGTGCCGACTTCATGAAGAGCGACGAGGCGGTGCGCGCGATGCATGGCGCCACCAGTGCCTCCGCGACGGCACAGGCGGCGACGCACCAGTGGATGGACCGCGCGCTCGCCGCCGCCAACATGCCGAGCCGCGCCGAGATCGAGGATCTCTCCGCCCGCCTCGCGCGGATCGAGGCGGCGATCGAACGGATCGAGGCGATGCTGACCGCTGAGGTCGGCGGCCCGCCCGGTGACCGGCCCAAACCGAAACGCACGCGCGCCGCGCCGGGCAAGGCCTGACGCGCTAGATGGCCACCGCCGCCTTCGATCTGCTGGACCGGGCACAGGTGGAGTTCGATCGCGCGCTGAAGCGCAATATCCGCGGGTTGGGCTATTTCACCTCCCCTGCCCCGGTGCTCGGCGCGAGCCCCAAGGATGTGCTGATCCAGCGCGGCACGATGCGGCTCTATCATTACCGCCCGATGGTCGAGGAAGTGTACCGCGTCCCGCTGCTGCTGGTGATGGCGACGACCAATCGCGGCTACATCTTCGACATGGTGCCCGGGCAGAGCCTGGTCGAATTCCTGCTCAAGGCCGGATTCGACGTGTTCGTGCTCGACTGGGACGCGCCGCGCGCCGACGAACGCCAGCTCGGGCTCGCGGATTACGTGCTCGATTTCCTCCCTACCGCGATCGCGCGCGTGCAGCAGGAAAGCGGCGAGGAGGAATTCAGCCTGGCCGGCTATTGCTTCGGCGGCGTGCTCTCCACGCTCTGGGCTGGGCTGCACCCGGATGCGCCGATGCGCAATTTCGCCGCCTTCACCACACCGGTCGATTTCTCCGAGATGGACATGTTCCAGTCCTGGGCCGATCGCCGCTTCTTCGATGTCGACCGGCTGGTCGATGCGTTCGGCAATTGCCCGGCTGATTATCTCTACACCGCGTTCGACATGCTGCGTCCCGCCGCGCGCACCGCCGCCAACATCCGGCTCTACGACAATCTGTGGAACGACGACTATGTCGCCTCGATCCGCATGTTCGATCGCTGGACCAGCGACATGCTGCCGCTGGCAGGCGAATATTTCCGCGAGACGGTGAAGCAATTGCTGTGGGACAACCGGCTGATGGCCGGGACGATGGAGATCGCAGGGCGCCGCGTCGATCTCTCGGCGATCACCGCGCCGTTCCTGCACGTCACCGCCGAGCACGACCATATCGTGCCGACCGCCGCCTCCGCGCCCTTGATCGACATGATCGGATCGACCGACAAGGAAGCCGTGACCCTGAAGGGCGGCCATGTCAGCCTCGTTGCCGGGGGCAATGCGATCAAGCGGATGTGGCCGAAGCTGGCCGACTGGCTGGGGACGCGATCGACATGAGCCACCGCATCCGCCGCTTCGAGCCGAAGGACCGGGAGGGCATGATCGCCTTCGCGCGCTCGCTGCCCGAGCACGATCTGCTGTTCCTCGGCCGTGACCTCAAACATCCGCGCGTGGTCGAGGCGTGGTTGCAGGCGATCGACGAGGGCTGGATCGACAGCTTCATCGCCGAGGACGACGCCGCGGTCGTCGGCACCGCAGCTTTGGTGCGCGACCCGCTCGGCTGGAGCGCGCATGTCGGCGAGGTACGGCTGCTGGTGTCGGCCGAGCGGCGCGGCGCCGGGCTGGGCCGCGACCTGCTGCAATGCGTGTTCCAGGTCGCACAGGCGCGCGGGCTCGCCAAGCTGACGGCGCAGATGACGCCCGACCAGGAAGGCTCGGTCGCCTTGTTCGAGAGCCTCGGCTTCCGCGGCGAGGCGCTGCTCAAGGATCAGGTGCGTGATCGCGCCGGCGATCCGCACGATCTGGTGATCCTGTCGCACGACAGCGCGCGCTCGGCAGCGCACCTGCGCGCATTCGGATTCGGCGAATGAACGAAATGGACACCGGGGGCATTGACCCCGGGCGATCAGGAGACACGATGATGGCCACCGCCGCGATCGAACTCGAGGCGATCCGCCCGCCCTCCGCGCTGCTCGCGCTGACCGAGGTGCCGCGCGCGCTGGCGGAACTGGGCTCGCTAGGCTTTGCCGCGCCGCTGCTGGCGATGGCGCCGCGCGGCGACGGGCACCCCGTGCTGATCCTGCCCGGCTTCCTCGCCAGCGACGCCTCGACCGCCGTGCTGCGGCGCTATCTCGATCGCATGGGCTACGACACCTACGCCTGGGAGCTCGGGCGCAATCTCGGGCCCAAGGCGGTAGGCAAGGAAGGCGAGAAGCTCGTCGCGCGGATCGAGGCGATCCACGCCGCGACCGGGCAGACGGTCAGTCTCGTCGGCTGGAGCCTCGGCGGCGTGCTCGCCCGGCTCGTCGCGCGGCGGATGCCCGATGCGGTGCGCCAGATCGTCACGCTCGGCTCGCCCTTCGCGGGCAGCCCGAAGGCGAGCAACGTGTGGCGCATCTACCAGGCCGTCACCGGCCAGATGATCGACGACGATCACACCAGCGGCCAGTTGCGCGAGACCGCCGCGCCGCCACCGGTGCCTTCGACCGCGATCTACACCCGCGCCGACGGGGTGGTCGCCTGGCAGAATTGCCTCGAGCCCGCCTCTGCGGAAACCGAGAATATCGAGGTGCACGGCAGCCATTGCGGGCTCGGCGTCAACCCGGCGGTGCTCTACGCGGTGGCGGATCGCCTCGCGCAGCCGGAAGGCGACTGGCACCCGTTCGATCGCAGCGGGCTGCGCGCGCTGGTCTATCCGGCAGGGAATGCGTGACGATCCTCCCTCTCCCCTTGAGGGAGAGGGTTGCGCAGACTTGGGTCGCGTACTTCACGCGGCCCTAGTCGAAGCTGGGTGAAGGGTAAGCGATCCGTAGGATCGCGCGGAGCTTTGCTCCGCATCGCCCTCACCAACCTTCGCTAGGCAGCAAGCTGCCAAGCTTCGGTATCCTCTCCCTTCAAGGGAGAGGAATCAAATCTTAGTCCTTGCCCTTCAGCGGCGCGACTGCCTCTTTCCCGAACTGCACGATCAGCTCGCTGATCTCGCGTGCCTGGTGCATCGCCCTCGCGCCCTGGTCGCGCAGATAATCGCCCTGGATCTTCATCACTTCGGTCAGGTCCTTGGCACCGGCCGCGGCGCGCATCGCGGCGAAGGCTTCCTTGGCGTTCACTTCGGCCTGGTCGATCAGCCTGGTGCTGATCGTCGCGCCGTTCTTCGCCGCCTTGGCGCCGGATTCGCGCATCGCCTCGCCCGCCTTCCTCGCCGGCTCGACGACCTTCTCGTTGATCGCGTCCTTCACCTTGTCGGCAGTCGATTTGCCGCCGGATTTCTTCGTGGCCATCATTGCTCTCCTTTTTTCGCGCGGGCCTGTGCCCTGGCCGGTGCGGGTTTTGTGGTTGCCGGTTTCGGAACTGCGGATTTCGCGGCGCGGAGTTTGGCTGCGGGCTTCTTCGCGACCGGCTTGGCAGCCGGTGCGCCACCCAGCGCCGCCGCCTTCAGCGCCTCGAACGATCCGCGCAAAGCCGCCGCGTAGTTCTCCGGATCGGGCATCATGTCGCGATCGGCGGTGAACGACACCGCGATCGTGTCGCCGTACGAATAGACCGGATTGATCAGTCCCATGCTGTCGAACACCGGCGCGGTGCCGTACATCGCCAGCATCTTCGCGCCGCAGAAATAGAGCGGCACCTTCGGCCCCGGCACATTGGTGACCACCGTATTGAATACCGGCGCGTGGCTATTGGCGGCTCCGGCGCGCGTGTAGAGCCGCGCCGCCAACCCCGCGAGGCCGCTCGGGATCAGTTGTGAATAGTCCGCCAGCGCCCGCGCGCCGACCGCGTTGGTCATCGCCTTCGAGTTGACCGCTTGATCGTGGACATAGCGCAGCCGCTCCATCGGATCGGCGACATGCGTGCCGAGCGGGATCACCATCGCCGAGACAAGGTTGCCCAGCGCCGATTTCTCCTTCTCGTCGCGCACCGAGATCGGTGCCATCGCGGTGAGCGATTCCTTCGGCAGCTCGCATTTGCCGTCGAGATATTGCCGCAACGCGCCGCCGACCACGGTCAGGATCACGTCGTTGACCGTCGCGTCGGGCAGCGTGTCTTTGATCGCCCGCACCTCGGCGAGCTTGAACGGCACCGCGTCGAACACGCGGTGCGGCGAGACCTTGCCATTGAACCGCGTCTTGGGCGCGAGCTTGGTGTTGGCGAGGCTGACGTCGCCCTTGCTCACCGTCGCCGCGAGCTTCGCCATGCCGGGTAGCGAGCGGCCGATCGTCTCGACGATCTTCATCGGTTGGCGCAGCGAATTGAAATAGCTGCGCATCAGCAGGTCGGCGACGTGCGGCATGTCTTCCGCCTGCCAGTCGTCGGCCTGCTCGCGCGGCGTCATCGAGGCGTCGAGATCGTGCACCGCCGCCGACATCTCGACACCAGACATGCCGTCGATCGCGGCATGATGCACCTTGGAGACCAACGCGAAGCAGCCCGGCGGCAGGCCCTCGATATTGTCAAGGCCCTCGATGATGGTGAATTCCCAGAGCGGCTTGTTCAGGTCCATCGGCCGCGCGTGGAGCCGCGCGACCTGTATGCAGAGCTGCCGCCAGTCGCCGGGCTTGGGGAGCGCGATGTGGCGGACGTGGAATTCGATGTCGAACTCGGGATCCTCGATCCAATAAGGATGATCGAGATCGAACGGCACGCGCACCAGCCGCTGCCGGAAACTCCTCGCGCCGGCGAGCCGGCTTTCGATGAACTTCAATATGTCCTTGAAGCGGACGAACCCGCCCGGCGCTGTCGACGGATCATAGATTCCGACCGAGCCGATATGCATCGGCGTATGCGGCGTCTCGAGATAGACGAACGATGCGTCCTGCCCGGACAGCTGCAGCATATCGGCCTCTCCTCGTCGCTTTCGCGCAATCCATCACGGAACGGCGTGCGACGCAACCGAGGAGCGGAGCAATTCAGACCGGCGGCAGGGCTACGCCGTCGTCCGCAGATCCTCTCGTTCGCCAGCGCCCGTCCAGACGCTCCATCGCGACTCCGCAACCGATGCAGACCGACGTCCACCGGCCATCGATGCGGTGCGTGCGCTGGCGGTGCCGGCGATGCTGGCCGAACAGGCAGGTCAATCTCTGAAACGGGCCCAATCTCGGCGCCATGATGCCTCCCGTCATCGATCATCGATCGATGAAGCTTTTGGAAAATCAATACTTTTACGCGAACATTCGGCCGATCGCCTGAAATCAGGCTAACCGAACACCAATCCGAATTGAAGCAAAAAATGGCCAAAGCGGTCCATTCCTCGGGTGTGATGATTATCGATCGAACGTGACGTGGCGATGACGGCAGGCTGACAAGCGATCGCACGGCGTTCCAATTCTGGCACGCGTAACCACGAACTCTGCTGCGTAACACAAGGAGTTCATGTTAGTTTCTCCCCGATTCGGGGATGTCGGCATTAGGAAAGCATCATGTTCAATTCGAACAATCGCGGGCGTGAAACCACTGGCGGGCTCCCCCCCGCCCCCCCTCCGCAGCAATATCAGCCGCAAGCGGGTGGCGCGAAGCGCGGCATGTTCTCCGTGATCGGGCCGGACGTGACGATCACCGGCAACATCGCCGCCACCGCCGATCTCCACATCGATGGCCGGATCGACGGCGACGTCGATTGCAGTTCGCTGATGCAGGGCGCGGAGAGCCGCATCAAGGGCGCGGTGAAGGCGGAAACCGCGCGGCTGGGCGGCACGATCGAAGGCGCGGTTTCGGTGCGCCAGTTGACGATCGAGCGCGGCGCGAAGATTCTGGGCGACGTGGAATATGAGAATGTCGCGATCGAGAACGGCGCGCATATCGACGGCCGGCTGAAACATGTCGCGGCGGATGCGATCCGTCCATCGGCCGAGCCTGCCCCCACGGCCGCACCGGCGCTCGACACGCATTACACCCCGGCGGAAAACATCGTCAGCCTAAACGCCGCGGCGGAGTGAGTGCGGCGAGCAGCGCCGGTCCCAACCGCTCGGGCACCTCGATCTGCGGCGAGCGCCCCAATCCTTCGAGTGGCACCAGCCGCGCGTCACCTTCATCCGTTATGGATGTTCACATCGTCAGATTGCCCATCACCGCATCGTAGCGATGGGCCGCGGTCAGCATGAAGCGTGGCGTCGTTCGTCGGCAGGCCGGCCAGAGAATCCCGAGGAACGGCATGCATTTTCTCCCCGTTTGTGCGATCATCGTGCAGCAAAGCCGCGACGGAGGAAAGCATGGCCGGATGGACGCTGCCGATGGAAGGTGCGTGCCGTTGCGGGCAAGTGCGCTTCCGGGTGAACAAGGCGCCTCTGTTCACCGCCGTCTGCCACTGCACCGGCTGCCAGAAGATGACCGGCGGCGCCTATTCGACGACGATGGCGGTGCCGGCGGACGGCTTCGACGTGATCGAGGGCGAAACCGTGATCGGCGGCGAGCAGCAGGATCCGCGGCTGCTCCATCATCATTGCGATCATTGCAAGAGCTGGATGTTCACCCGGATCGAGCCGGGCATGGGCTTCGTCAACGTCCGCGCGACGATGCTCGACGATCCGCGCTGGTTCACGCCGTTCGTCGAGAGTTACACCAGCGAGGCGCTGCCCTGGGCAACGATCGACGCGCCGCACAGCTACGAGAAATTTCCGCCGATGGAAGAATATCAGGCGCTGCTGGCGGAGTTCGCGGAGATCAACGCGAGTTAGCGATCCCCGCGAAAGCGGGGACCCATCTTCAAAACTCTCAGCATACGCGCCCGTACGATCGTGGCACGGACGGGAGATGGGTCCCCGCTTTCGCGGGGATGACTCGTAGAAGAGCGTAGCACCCGCGTCAGATATGCAGCGCCCGCCCATAGGCCGCGAGCACGCTCTCGTGCATCGTCTCGCTGATCGTCGGGTGCGGGAACACCGTCTCCATCAGTTCGGCCTCGGTGGTCTCCAGCGTCTTGCCGACGGTATAGCCCTGGATCATCTCGGTCACCTCGGCGCCGATCATGTGCGCGCCGAGCAGCTCGCCGGTCTTGGCGTCGAACACGGTCTTCACGAAGCCCTCGGGCTCGCCGAGCGCGATCGCCTTGCCGTTGCCGATGAAGGGGAAATTGCCGACCTTCACCTCGTAGCCCGCCTCCTTCGCTTTCGCCTCGGTCAGCCCGACACTGGCGATCTGCGGGTGGCAATAGGTGCAGCCCGGAATGTTGCGCACGTCCATCGCGTGCGGATGCTTGCCGGCGATCGCCTCGGCGGCGATCACGCCCTCATGGCTCGCCTTGTGCGCCAGCCAGGGCGGCGCGGTGACGTCACCGATCGCCCACAGTCCCTCGACATTGGTGCGGCACATCGCGTCGGTCACGATATGCCCCCGCTCGGTCTTCACGCCGAGCGCCTCCAGCCCGATCTCCTCGGTGTTCGGCACGATGCCGATCGCGACGATCACGTGGCTGAATTCGCCCTTCGTGACCTTCCCGTCCTTGTCCTTGATCTCGGCCTTCACGCCGTTCGCGCCGACCTCGAGCTTGTCGACGCCGGCCTTGGTCAGGATCGTCATGCCCTGCTTCTTCAGCGCCTTTTCGAGATGCGCGGAAACGTCGGCATCCTCGACCGGCACGAGGCGGTCGAGCATCTCGACCACCGTCACATCGGCGCCCATGTCCTTGTAGAAGCTGGCGAACTCGATCCCGATCGCGCCCGATCCGATCACCAGCAGCTTCGACGGCATCTCGCTCGGCGTCATCGCGTGGCGATAGGTCCAGACGCGCTTGCCGTCGGCCTTGGCGAACGGCAGGTCACGCGCCCGCGCGCCGGTCGCGACGATGATGTTCTTCGCCGAGATCGTTTCCTTGCCCTTGTCACCGGTCACTTCCAGCTTGCCGCCGCCGAGCAGCTTGCCGGTGCCCATGTGGACGGTGATCTTGTTCTTCTTCATCAGGTGCGTGACGCCCTGGTTGAGCTGCTTGGCCACGCCGCGCGAGCGCTTCACCACCGCTTCCAGATCGGCCGAAATCTTGTCGGCGACCAGCCCGTAATCCTTGGCGTGCTGCATGTAATGATAGATCTCGGCCGAGCGCAGCAGCGCCTTGGTCGGGATGCAGCCCCAATTGAGGCAGATGCCGCCGAGCAGTTCGCGCTCGACGATCGCGGTCTTGAGGCCGAGCTGCGCCGCGCGAATCGCCGCGACATAACCGCCCGGTCCCGAGCCGAGCACGATGAGGTCGTAGGTGTCAGCCACTGGGGAGGTCCTTCTTATACCCCTCTCCCCTTGAGGGAGAGGGAGGGACCCATTGCGCTGCAATGGGAGGGTGAGGGGTCTGCAACTCGGTGAGTATCGCGTCCGCGACGCCCGATATGTTGTTCAGGATGTCATTGTTCCAGAAGCGGAGGACTCGATAGCCCACGGATCGGAGGAAGACGTCGCGCCTCTCGTCGCTGGCGCTTTCGGCGTGTTGCGAGCCATCCGCTTCGACAATGAGGCGATGCGACTGACAGACGAAGTCCGCGATGTAGGGACCAATCGGCTGCTGGCGCCGGAATTTCGCACCGCCCAAGGCTCCGTTGCGAAGGACGCGCCACAGCGCCGTCTCCGCCTCGGTGGGTTCGCGGCGCATGGTTTTGGCACGCTTGAGGGTGGTTGCCTCGTAACCAGACATACCCTCACCCTCCCATCGCTACGCGATGGGCCCCTCCCTCTCCCTTGAAGGGAGAGGGGTTTTCGCACGCCTCGATCACCGCTCGACACCTACGAAAACGAAGCGTCCTTCAGCCACTTTCGCGACGCCTTCGCCATGCCGGTCGCGCTTCCACGCCTCGGTGGCGATGGTCATCGAGGTGCGGCCCTCGCCCACCACTTCGGCCCAGACCGATAGCTCGTCGCCGATCTCGGCGGGGGCGGTGAACTTGAAGCCGTCGGCTGCCACTACCGGAGCGCGCTTGCCAGTACGTCGCGACGCCAGGCTGCCGCCGGCGAGCGACATCTGACCGAACAGCCAGCCGACGAACGCGGTGCCGTACGGGTTGGCGTCCGCCGCCATCACCGTCACGCGAATGTCCGGCATGCGATCGGGCGGCGCGTCGCTCATTCGCCGTCCACCGGGCGCGGGCGACGGTCTTCGTCGATCGCGACGAAGGTGAAGCGCGCCTCGGTCACCTTGCGGCGATCGTCGCGGTGGCGATCGCGCGCCCAGCTCTGCACGTCGATCGTCATCGAGGTGCGCCCGACCTTGACCAGCTCGGCATAGACCGAGACCTCGTCGCCGATATGCACGGGCGAATGAAAGTGCATCCCGTCCATCGCGATCGTCACCGCGCGGCCGTGCGAATGCCGCGCCGCGACGAGCCCGGCGGCGGAATCCATCAGGCTCATCAGCCAGCCGCCGAAGATATCGCCATAGGCGTTGGCGTCCGCCGGCATCGCGGTGACGCGGATCGCCGGTTCGTGGTCCGGCGGCAGGTCAGCCATCGGCCCGCCCGCCCGCATGATCGGCGCGCCATGCATTGCGCAGCGGCCGCACGCCCATCGCCGCGACGATCAGGAACGCGACCACTGCCACCCAGGTGATCGTGTCGGTCGCCTGCGGATAGCTCCAAGCGGAGAGCACCGCGACCGCGACCGTTGCCACCAGCCCGGCAGCGACGTGCAATGCCTCGACCAGGGTGCGCTTCGGCATGTCAGGCGAGCATCCCCAGCGGGTTCTCGATCAGCGCCTTGAACGCCTGCATCAGCTGCGCGCCGTCGGCGCCGTCGATCGCGCGGTGATCGAAGCTGCCGGTCGCCGACATCACCGTGGCGATGCCGAGCGCGTCGTCGATAACATAGGGGCGCTTCTCGCCCGCGCCGATCGCCATGATCATGCCCTGCGGCGGATTGATCACCGCCTCGAACTGCTTGATCCCGAACATGCCCATGTTGGAGAGGCTGGCGGTGCCGCCCTGATATTCCTCGGGCTTAAGCTTGTTATCGCGGGCACGGGCGGCGAGATCCTTCATCTCGGTCGAGATCGCGGCGACGCCCTTGGTATCCGCCCCGGCGATGATCGGCGTGATGAGGCCGGTCGGCGTCGACACCGCGACCGAGATGTCGGCGCGGTGGAAACTGATGAGCTGGTCCGGCGTGAACATCACGTTGCACTTCGGCACCTG
>Ga0153956_1000553_pt1 | contig 40754 bp, 32 predicted proteins | sample TSFL040MetaG_FD_104704 | JGI IMG/M metagenome (GOLD analysis project Ga0153956, IMG submission 104704) | Attine ant fungus gardens microbial communities from Florida, USA - TSFL040 MetaG | ecosystem: Host-associated > Fungi > Mycelium > Unclassified | place: USA: Florida, Wekiwa Springs... | reverse complement strand
CGCATCCCAGGCATCGTGATCGTGCACCAGCGGCGCGCCGGAGCCGTCGACCGCGTGGCAGGCCTTGCAGGAATGTTCGTAGAGCGACGCCAGCGCCGGATCGGCGGGCTTGAGATTGGCCAGTTCTTCCGGCGTCGGCTTGCTTTTGCCGCAACCGGCAAGAAGCAGTCCGGCACACAACACAACGACTATGCTGCGCATCATCCCCACCCCGAATTGCCCGCAAGATTCGTCGTAATCTCTCGCGAACGCAAGCTCACCCTCTGACAAGCTCAGGGTGAGGATTTGAAATTCCTCCCCATCCTGAGCTTGTCGAAGGATGAGCGCGCAAAAAAAGAGGGAGGGCGCGAAGCCCTCCCTCTCCCGGCACCCGCCGTTGCCCCCGGCGAATGCCTGCGCGGACTGGTTTCGACCGTTACTGCGCGGTCGAGTAGTGGATGATCTGACCGGTGTTGCCGATCGCCGTGGCCGACGTCGTCACGTTGCCGCCGATGTTGGTCAGGTTGGCGGTCGTGGACGCGTTCACCGCAGCGCGGTTGATCTGCCAGTTGTTCACATTGCCGTACGGCGCGTTGGTGTCTTCCTCGAAGGTGTTGCTCACCGCGGTGGATGCCAGCGACACGTCGTTGTTCGTGTTCGAGATATTGGCGCGCATCGTGGCCGACGGGTCGGTCGCCTTGCATTCCTGCGTGGAGTCGACGTTCGTCGAGGTCGGGTCCATCGAGATCGAGGCCGAGTTACACACCGACTGGCTGGTCAGGTCCGTCGTGCCGCCGACATTGGAGATGTTGGCGTAGACGTCGGAGCCGATGTTGCTCGTCGAGACGTACTGGTTGTTGATCACGTTGGTGTTGTTCATCGTCGTGATGTCGATGGCATTGCCACCCGAGACCGCGCCGCCGGAGATGTTGCCCTGAACCTCGTTGGTGTTGAGGTTGAGGTTCGCCTGCTGCGAGTTGAGGTTGACCTGGCCGTTCAGGATATTGCTGGTGCCGCCATCATTGCTGCTGTCCGCGAAGGCCAAGGCCGTCGACAGGGTCAGCGTTGCTGTAGCCGTGATAAGGATCCTGGCGAGACGTGTCATAGTGGTTCTCCTTGACGATAGGTGTTGCGTTGCTTGCGATCCGCGGCGCGTTGGGGTTGTGATCATCCGGGCCGGCGAGCGGATCTGCCGACGTTCCGAAATTCGATACGCAGGCGCTGGCCGGCGCGTGGTAGAGACGGGACACCATCTCCAGCACCGCGCGCTCGACGACCGAGCGCACCGCGAGCTGGATGGGTTCCAGGGCGCTTTCGCCGAGCGAAGCGTCGAAGAAGGTGTGGCCGAGGAAGTCGAACACGCCCGCCTGGATCTGACGGCCGATGATCTGCTTCTGGTAGGAGATCACGTCCACCACTTCGAGCGTGTTGGTGTCGACGAGACGAAGGTCGAGGCCGACATTCATCACATACATGTTCGCGCCGGCCGTGCCCTTCAGCGAGTTCGTCGAAGCGCCCGCGCCGTCGGCGCTCGCACCCATCGAACGGATGTTGAAGTTCACTTCGGTCACGCCGCCGACGAGATAATAGTCGGAGCCGGGGATCGAGCCCGCGAAGATCTTGCGATAATCGCTGCCGGCCGGGCCGTTCTGCGGGCCGTCGCCGGAGATCAGCTTGTTGTTGGCGTATTTCAGCTCCATCTCGGCGACGGAGGTGTCGAAGCGCTCGACCAGCGGAACGCCCGCCTTGGAGAGCGCGCTCATCGCCATCAGGGCGGCGCCCTGCGTGATCTCGCGGCCCGAATTGTCGGAGCTGATCTTGCCGGTGTAGTCGGCGATCTGGCCGACGGCGATGCGCACCGGCTTGGCGCGGGTGTAGTTCGCCATGCAACGCAGGCCGTCCGAATAGGGCGTCTCGTTGGCGATCACCGGCGAGCCGCCGATCGGCGCCGTGTAGCGTCCGGTTTCGGTGGAGGCTTCCGGCGTGATGCATCCGGCGAGGGCGATCGCCGCGAAGCCGAGGACCAAAGACTTGGTCAGGAATTTACGTCCGCGCGAGGTCATGGGAGGGGCTTCCCTTTTCCTTTTCAAAACTTTCAGTGGCCGTTCGTGGTCACTGTTGCAGTCTGGTTTCCGTTGTTCGTCTGGTTCGAGTTCACGACGACGGTGTTGAAGCTTCCCGTCGTGATCACGTTCAGTGAGTTGCCTATTGCAGAGGCCGTGCCGTTCGAGCTGTTTCCAAATCCGACACCCGAGCTCTGGCCGATGTTGCGCAGGTTCTGCACGCCCGTGGCCTGGCTCATGGTGGAGGTCTGGAACTGCCCGTTCACCACAGAAAGGTTGCCGTTGCTGTCGCGCAGCGAGGCGTTAACCGGCTGTTGAGCACTTCCCGCACTCATGCCGTAACCGGAGTTGTAGGAGCCGGCGTCGTTGAAGCCCGCGACCTGCGCCAAGGACGGCGTGGCGGCGAAAGCGGAGACGACCGCTGCGAGGCAAACCAATTTGAGACGTTTTGACATGATGCTGTGCCTGTTGTTCCGACGCGAAAGGAGCAACGGCCATGCCAAGTCCTAACGCGTATTAAGGCTCGCGCTGTTTCAAAGCGGCACGAACGCCGCTAAAATCCAGCAAAACCGCCAGGGACATGCCGTGGCCACGCTCGAGTTCTTCTTCGATTGCTCATCGCCCTGGACGTATCTGGCGTTCACGCGCATTCACGATGTCATCGCGCGTACAAAGGCGCAGGTGTCCTGGCGTCCCATTTTGGTTGGCGGCGTGTTCAACGCGGTGAACCAGGATGTCTATGAGCGCCGCGCGAACCCCGATCCGCGCAAAGCGTCCTATTCCGGGAAAGATCTGCAGGACTGGGCGCGGCTCGCAGGCATCAAAATCGGAAAGCCCGAACCGTTTCCGGTTAATGCCGTGCTGGAGATGCGCTGCTGTCTCGCCGCAGATGAGAAGGGAAGGCTCATCGATTTCGCGCGCGAAGCTTTCAAGGCCTATTGGAGCGATTTGAAAGACGTCAGCAAGCCGGAGGTGATCGCGGATGTCTGCCGCGCGGCCGGTCTTAACCCTGACGAGATCCTCGCGCGCGCATCGGCGCAAGATATAAAGGACAGGCTGCGCGCCAACACCGAAGAGGTGATCGCGCGCGGCGGGTTCGGCTCTCCCACCATGTTCGTGAACGGCGACGATATGTATTTCGGCAATGACCGCCTGCCGCTGGTCGAAGCGGCACTGATGCGCGCACAATAATATATGGACGCCACCACCCCGCCTTATGAACTACCGCCGGAGGGGCCACAGCCCTTCTTCCGCTCGCCCGCCGCCGTCACGGCGCTGGCGGCGCTCCTGCTGGCGATCCAGGCGGTGCTCTCTTTTGTTATTCCCGGCCGCGCGGATGAAATCCTGCTCGACTATGGCTTCGTGCCGGCACGCTATTCCGAACCGGCGTCGTTTCTCGCCGCGCATGGCCTGGGTACGGGGAGCCTGCCGGAACGCGTGTTGCCGTTCTTCACGTACATATTCCTGCACGGGGGCTGGACGCATGTGATCGTGAACACGGTGTGGCTGCTGGCGTTCGGCGCCGTGACCGCGCGCCGGTTCGGCACCATCCGCTTCTTTGCGTTCTTCGTTCTCTGCGGCCTCGCCGGTGCGGTGCTGCATCTGGTGCTCAACTGGAATTCCGTCGCGCCGGTGGTCGGCGCTTCGGCCGCGATTTCCGGGCTGATGGCGGCAGCATTCCGGCTGATCGGCCGCGAAGGCGATGCGTTCAGCGAGCCGCAACCGCTGGCACCGATCTTTTCCCGTCGCATCCTGCTGTGGTCGGGAATCTGGATCCTGCTGAACATCGCCGTCGGCGTGACGGGCATGGGCGGGGGGCCCGGAATCCAGCTCATTGCCTGGCAGGCCCATCTGGGCGGGTTCCTGGCGGGGCTGCTTCTGGCGGACCTATTTGATCCGGTGAACCGCTTGAAGACCGCCGCGTTGTAACCACATGAGACTCGTGGGCAATCCCCACATTTGCGGAGGTTATGATGAGCGACAACCCCAATGCCGCCGGCGCCAATCAGGCTCCGCCGCCTCCGCCCGCGCACCCGCCTTTTCCCGCGGTGCGGCTGATCTATGCATTTTGCTACGGAATCCTGGCCTATTTCGTCCTGATGATCCTGTTCGGACTCGGAATCATCCAGTTCGCGCTTCTGGCGATCAACGGACGGGTCAACGAGGAACTGAAGGGCTTCAGCGCGAATCTGGTGCAATATCTGTTCGAGCTTGTGGCCTTCATAGTCTTCGCGCGCGATGAACAACCCTTCCCGATCGGACCTTTCCCAAGACACGCTTAAAAGGGCCACGCCGGAAGGCCGCGCGGCACTTTCGCTGTTCCAGCTTTCGCCCGATCGCATTCATCTCAACCACGGCTCCTATGGCGCCGTGCCCAAGGTCGTCGCGGCCGAGCAGGATCGCTGGCGCGCGCATATCGAAAGCAACGCGACCGGATTCTTCCGGGATGAACTGCCGGCCGAATTGCGCCGGCTCGCGGGCATCGCGGCGCAGCGCTTCGGCGGCAAGGCGGACGATTGGGTGTTCTGCGAAAACGCCACCGCCGCGGTGAATGCGGTGCTGTCGTCCTTCGGCTTGCGCGATGGCGATGAGGTCGTCACGACATCGCACGCTTATGGCGCCGTGCTCAAAGCGATGCGGATCTGGGCGCAGCGCTTCGGCGCGCACGTCGCCGTGGCGCAGATTCCGCTTGTCGTGGAAAGCGAAGACGAAATCGTCGCGGCGATCGAGAAAGCGTTTTCGCCGCGCACCAGGCTTCTGGTTGTCGATCACATCACCTCCGCAACGGCAATGGTCTTTCCCGTCGCGCGGATCGTGAAAGCGGCGCATGCGCGGGACATTGCAGTTCTGGTCGATGGCGCACATGCGCCGGGACACGTGCCTTTGAACGTCGAAGCCATCGGCGCGGACTGGTACACCGGCAATGCGCACAAATGGCTGTTCGCGCCGAAAGGCTGCGGGCTTCTCTGGACGGCGCCCGCGCACCAGGCGCACACACTTCCCGTTGTCCTCTCGCATGGATCGCCACACGGCTACACACAGGCTTTCGACTGGATCGGCACGCGTGACGTCACGCCGTGGCTCTGCTTCGACGCCGCTGCGCGGTTTCACGATGCGCATGGCGGCGAATCACTCATGGCGCGCAATCGCATGCTCGCCGCAGATGCGTCCGAGCGCCTTGCTGCCGAATTGGGCATGCGTATTACCGCGCCTTTAACGATGCGCGGCGCCATGGCGTGCCTGACGCAACGGCCGTCACCGATCGGAAATGAATCTGCTGCATCTTTCATCACGCGCATTCGCGAATGCTGCGGTGCAATAGTGTCGGCCTATGTATTCGAAGATGCGTTCTGCATCAGGATTTCCGCGCAGATTTATAACGCAATGCCCGACTATGACGCGCTCGCGCAGGCATTTCCTGTTGCGATGCAGCAATGCCTGAAATAATAACATCTGAAAAAATATCATTGCAGCGCATCGAAATAGCCCTGTTACGATTGATATTATTCACGAATTCGAGTGTTGCGCCGCAAACACTACAATCTGACAAATCATCATCACCCGCAGTTTCCTTGCGAAAATTTCTTGAAGAAAAATCGCCGCCGGTTTCTCTCTCCGCGCTGCAGCAATTCGTCTGAATCCGCTTCCACAGAAGAAGCCGACAGAAACGCCGCGATGACGCGCCTCGACGGGCGCGTGGAAACGAACAGATCTGAGGGAGTCAGTTCATATGTCAGTAGTGCGTTCAGTCCGGACACGCCGGTCCGCCACGCTTGTCGGCGCCTTGCTTCTTTCCACCGCTCTTGCCGCCCCGGCCTTCGCCCAGATCGAAGAAGTCGTCGTGACCGCGCAGAAGAAGAGCGAAAACGCCCAGACCGTTCCGATCGCGATGAGCGCGTTCACGAACCAGGACCTCAAGGATCACCAGATCCAGCAGTTCAAGGACCTCGTGTTCTCGACGCCGAACGTCTCCTACACCAAGGGCAACTTCACCGGCTCGGACTTCCAGATCCGCGGCATCGGCATCACCGCCGTCGGCTATGACGCCGAATCCGGCGTGGCCGTGCACGAAGACGACGTCTTCCTGTCCAACCCGCCGCTCGCCGAAGCCAATTTCTACGATCTCGACCGCATCGAAGTGCTGCGCGGCCCGCAGTCGACGCTCTATGGACGCGGCGCCACCGGCGGCACGGTGAACATCATCACCGCCAAGCCGGATGTGGACGAATTCCACGCGAACCTCGAAGGCTCGTACGGCAATTACGACTATCAGGAAGTCAAAGGGATGGTGAACATCCCGATCGTGGAGGGTCAGCTCGCCGCGCGTCTCGCCGGCGACTGGATGTCCCGCGACGGCTTCGTGAAGAACGTCGCCAACGGCGACAAGCTCGACGGCCGCGACCAGTACTCGCTGCGCGGCACGCTGCGCTGGACGCCGACCGCGCGCACCACGATCGACATCATCGCCGCCGGTTCGCACGAGGACGACAACCGCATGCGCTCGCAGAAGCAGGCGTGCGCATCCGATCCGACGGGAACGCTCGGCTGCTTGCCGGATTCGCTGTCCAACGGCCTCGTCAACCTGAACGCGGCGCAGTCCACGATCGCGTCCAGCGTGCAGGGCTTCAACTCGGTGTTCGCCGGCACGCCGCTCGCGGGCCTCGGCAACGCGCTTGGTCTCTACGATCTGTCGGTTGCGCCGACGACGCCGGCGCTGTGCACGCAGCCGGGCAATCCGTGCAACCCATCCGATCCGCGCAAGGTCTATTCGGATTTCGATCCGACCTATAAGGCGACGGATGCGTTCTATGCCCTGAACTGGAAGCAGAACGTCACCAGCTGGCTCGATTCCACCCTCGTGCTCGGTTACGACCGCGCCACGACGGACTCGCGCGAGAGCTACAACAACGTCAACGGACTCACTTTCGATCCGACGCGTCTGGCGGTTGCGGAAGGCACGTTCCTCGGTCTGATGAATGCGCTCGGCGGGCCGGCCTATGCCGCGAACTACGCGCCGTTCTTCTCGCATCCGGGTGAGCTTCCGGTTTCCAATCCGGGCAATCTCGGCCTGATCAGCGGCGACATCGCGAAGTTCACGCCGCAGGCGACCGCGTTTGACCAGTCGAACGGCTACTCCAAGCAGTACTCCGCGGAGTTGCGCTTCAACACCAACTTCGAAGGTCCGCTGAACTTCATGCTGGCGGGCTACTATCTGAAGACCAAGACGAGCGGAAACTATTTCGTCGACACGCCGACGCTGGACTATCCGTCGATCGTTCTGGGCGGCATCGAAGGCGTTTCCACGCCGGCGGCGGCCGCGCTGTGCGGCAACACGGGCTGCATCTATGGCCCCGGCTACTACAACAACAACGGCCTGCGCGACACGCTCACCTCAAAGGCGGTGTTCGGCGAAGCGTATTACGATGCGATCCCGGACCTTCTGAAGTTCACCGCCGGCCTGCGCTGGACGGAAGACGAGAAGCGCCAGGTCGGCCGCATCGAATTGTTCGACGGCCTGATCCCGATCGGCACGACCGGCAACGCGAACGACGTGATCTCCGCGCTCGCGGCGCAGGGGCAGGCGGACTTCGACGGTTCTGTCGCGGGCGATCAGCCATGGCAGGTCAACAGCGTGAAGTACAACAAGGTGACGGGACGCTTCGTCGCCAACTACACGCCCAAGCTCGACTTCACCGACCAGACCCTGATCTACGCGTCTTATGCGCGTGGCTATAAGGCCGGCGGCTTCAATCCGGGCGTGGCGCCGGGTCTCGGCGTGCCGGAGAGCTACAAGCCGGAATCGATCGACGCCTTCGAACTCGGCACCAAGAACCTGCTCCTCAACGGCACGCTGCAGGCCAATGCGGATGTCTGGTACTACGACTACAAGAGCCTCCAGGTGTCGGCGATCGAGAACAACACCTCGGTCAACCAGAACATCAATGCGAAGCTCTGGGGCGTGGAAGGCGAGTTCTTCTGGGCGCCGGATACGCACTGGCAGTTCAACCTGAGCGTCGGCACCACGCAGTCGAACATCGGCAACTCGCAGCTCGTCGACGACCGCAATCCGACTGCGGGCCGCAGCGATGTGGTTCTCATCAAGGATGCGACGCTCGCGCCGACCTCCGGCCAGAACTGCGTGATCTACATGACCGGCGGCCAGACGGTTTCGCCGGCGGACAATCCGGCCTTCCAGGCGGCTGCGGCTGCCTCGGGTGCGGGCGGAATCTTCTTCGCGCCGCCGGGCGGCTCGAAGGCGCTGGCCGCGAACGGCGTTGCGAACACGAACTACGGCTCGTGCAGCACCGCGCTCAATCCGCTGCTGGCGGCGTTCGGCTATTCGCGCACGGACCCGACGGGCAAGGGCTCGGGCTCGGGTGCGTTCGTGAACCTGAAGGGCAATCAGCTGCAGAACACGCCGGACTTCACCGTCAGCGTCGGCGCCCAGTACACCTTCGAGCTGGACGGCGGTTACACGCTGGTCCCGCGCGCGGACTACTACTGGCAGTCCCACATGTTCGCCCGCATCTTCAACGACGATGCGGACCGCATCAAAGCCTGGGGCGTGGGCAATGCGCAGATCACGCTGAATGCGCCGGACAACCTCTGGTACGCCTCGCTTTGGGTGAAGAACGTGTTCGACAGCAACAACGTGACCGGTGAATACCTCGCCAGCGCCACGTCGGGCCTGTCGACGAACCTGTTCCTGGGCGATCCCCGGACGTTCGGCATCACCGCGGGGGTGCGCTACTAGGATTTCCCACGAGAGAATCGGGGCACCGGTCCGCCGGTGCCCCTTTTCCGGGCAACCCGGTTTGGGCTGTTTAGAAAGACCGGTATTTTGGCTTTCGGGCCGATACCGGGTGAAATTGTGTGGCATTCCGGGCACAAGTCCGGGATCAAATGGCATTGGAAAAAGCGGTCTCCCGACAATCATCTTGCGGGGGCAATTTGTCTCATCCAGACTTTCCCCTGAAAAAATAGCCATGTTCCCTTCCCAATCGGGAAGGGGGGATAGCGTGACATCCCGCCATAAAGGCTGGATGCAATGGGGAGCCCTGGAAATGCTTGCTACGCGTTCTGCGCGGACCGGTCGGTCTGTAACACTCATCAGCGCTTTGTTGCTTTCGTCCGCGCTTGCCGCGCCGGCCTTCGCACAAATCGAAGAAGTCGTCGTCACGGCCCAGAAGAAATCGGAAGACATTCAGTCGGTGCCGATCGCGGTGTCCGCGTTCACCTCGGCCGATATGGCGGCCCACCAGATCGAAGGCTTCAAAGACCTTCAGTTCTCGGTTCCGAACGTGACCTTCACGCACGGCAACTTCGGCCCGTCCAACTTCCAGATCCGCGGTATCGGTTCGGCGGCGGTCACGACGTCGGGCGACGCGGGCGTGTCGGTCAACGAAGACGACGTCTATCTGTCCTCCCCGCCGCTCACCAGCGCGACCTATTACGACACCGAGCGCGTCGAAGTTCTGCGCGGTCCGCAGAGCACGCTGTACGGCCGTAACGCCACCGGCGGCGCGATCAACGTCATCACCGCGAAGCCGGACCTCGATGCGTTCCACGCCGATATCGAAGCGACGTACGGCAATTACAATTTCGAAGAACTGCGCGCGATGGTGAATATCCCCCTCGATCCGGGCAAGCTCGCGTTCCGCTTCGCGGGCTATTGGGAAAACCGCGACGGCACGATCGACAACATCTATCCGTCGCTACATCCCGGCTCCGGCATCAACGACAAGGTCGATAGCCGCAACGATTATTCGTTCCGCGGCGCGCTGCGTTGGGCGCCGACCGATCGCACGACCGTCGACTTCATGATGCAGGTTGGTCATGAAAGCGACAGCCGCATCCGCGCGCAGGCCACGCGTTGCCACACCGATCCGTCGGGCGTGCTGGGCTGCTTGCCGGACAGCCTCGCGGCCGAGCCCGCGAACGCCAATGCCGGCCTGAGCCGCACCTTCGGTTCGGAAATCGGTCCGTTGGCCGGATCGCCGTTCCAGATCTACAACATCACCGGGCCGACAGCCGACCCGACGATCACCAATCCCACCGAGCAATTCATTCCGAACGATCTGCGCAAGATCAACGAAGACTTCAACCCGATCAGTCACGGGCGCGATCTCTTCGCCAAGCTGAACTGGAAGCAGACGGTCACCCCGTGGCTCGACGCCAACCTGTTGCTCGGCTACGACAACCAGGGCGGTCTCAGCCAGCAGGCGTACACGACGAACCCCGGCTCCGACTACGCCGACTTCGCGCCGACGCCGCTTCAGGCCGGCACCTGCTTCTTCGCAGGTCTCTCGGGTTGCACAAGCCGCGTCGCAGCGGCGGAGCAGATCTTCTCGCTAGTCGGCCCGATCAACTACGCGAACTACTTCGCCGGCCACATCGGCACGCTGCCGCTGTCTTCGGTGAAGAACAACGGCTCGGTCGGCAACTCAATCGCACGCTACGTCGACCATGACTCCGCGTATGACCAGATCTCCGGTCAGAACAAGGAGTGGACGGCCGAGCTTCGCTTCGCGTCGAACTTCTCCGGCCCGTTCAACTTCCTGATCGCCGGCTATCACCTCTACTATCGCGATTACAATGTGCCGTACTACGTGAACAACAGTGGCGCCTTCGACTTCCCGGGCATCGTTCTGGGGCCGATCCTGGGTGCAGACGGTTCGGTGCTGTCGCCGACGCAGTTCAACAGCAACAACAAGAACTATCTGCTCAAGTCGAACGCCATCTTCGGCGAGCTTTATTACGACGTCACCGACGACTTCAAGCTGACAGGCGGCTTGCGTTACACGAACGACCAGAAGCACTTCGAGTCGAAGTCGATCGCGCTCGAAACGCTGCAGCCTATCGGAACGACGACCCCGCCGGCCGAAAATCCAAACTGCGCGGCACCAGGCGCTGTCTGCGATGCGCAGGGATTCCTGCAGCAGGACCACACCTACAATGCGTGGACCGGCCACGCGGTGGCGACGTGGACGCCGAAGACCACCTGGTCCGACCAGACCACGGTCTATGCGTCCTACTCGCGCGGTTATCGTTCGGGTGGCTTCAATCCGCCGGCGAGCGTTCCGGGTCTTTTCCCGACATCGTTCGCGCCTGAAAAGGTCAACGCCTACGAAGTCGGCACGAAGAACACCTTCGAAACCGGCATGGGCGCCCTGCAAGCGAACCTGACGGGCTGGTACTACGACTATAAGGGCTATCAGGTCTCGCAGATCATCAATCGTCAGTCTGTGAACGGAAACATCAACTCCACGCTGTACGGCGCGGAAGGCGAGTTCTTCTGGGCACCGACCGAAGATCTGCAGTTCAACGCCAACATCGGCTACACGCACTCCTCGATCGGCAACACCGCTCAGCTGGATACGCGCAGCCCGACGCTCGGCACGCATGGCTGGACGCTGCTGAAGGACTCGAACGGCGCGAACTGCGCCCTTCAGACCCCGGGCGGCGGTGCGGCGGCGACGCCGGCGACGTCCCCGATCCCGGGCCTCATCGTTGCGCCGCAAGCGCAGCCTGGCGCCTCGGTCGCGGAGTATGCCGGCTACCTCAACAGCAACGCGGGCGTTCCGTTTGGCCTCCCGGCCGGCGCGGTCACCTGCGGCACGCTGCAGGCGGTTCTCGATGCGGTTGGCGCCGGTGCGGGCGGTGCGGGTTATGTCGCTTCCGGCGGCGTGCTCGACAACCTGAAGGGCAACCAGATGCCCAACACGCCGCATTGGACCGTCAGCCTGGGCGTGCAGTACACGTTCCACCTGGGCGGCGACTACACCCTCGTTCCGCGCTTCGACTACTACTGGAACGACAAGTCGTTTGGCACGATCTACAACGATCCGGCCGACCGCATGAAGGCGTATGACGTCATGAATGCGCAGATCCAGCTGAACGCACCGGACAATTTCTGGTACGCGCGCGCCTGGGTGCAGAACATTCAGGACAAGACGAACGTGACCGGCATGTATGTGACCGATCCGTCGTCGGCGCTGTTCACCAACCTCTTCGTTGGCGATCCGCGCACCTACGGCCTGACCGTGGGCGTCCACTTCTAAGCGAAGTGGAAAGCGAAAAGATCAGGGGCGCCGGCAACCGGCGCCCTTTTTCTTCGTCTGCTCGCCGACAACGGTTCCTGCGCGACATCGCGGCCGTTGGGTCACGGCACAGGGCGGTGCGAAACTGGCGGCCCCGGGAGCGCAACGAAAGGATCGAAACATGGAAATCCGCAATGTCGGAAAATCGGGTCTGCGCGTCTCGGCGGTGGGGCTCGGCTGCAACAATTTCGGCAGGGCTCTCGATATCGAAGCCGGACGGAAAGTGGTTCACAAGGCGCTCGACCTGGGCATCACGCTGTTCGACACCGCGGACATCTATGGCGACCGTGGTGGCTCGGAAGAGCAGTTGGGCGAACTCCTCGGGCCGCGGCGCAAGGATATCGTTCTGGCCACCAAGTTCGGCATGCCGATGAGCGACACGAAAGTCGGCGCTTCGCGGCGCTACATCATGGACGCGGTGGAAGACAGCCTGCGCCGCCTGAAGACGGACTGGATCGATCTGTATCAGCTGCATCAGCCCGACCCGCGCACGCCAATCGAAGAAACTCTGCGCGCACTCGACGATCTCGTCCGTGCCGGCAAGGTGCGCTACCTCGGCTGTTCCAATCTGAAGGCGTGGCAAGTCGTCGATGCGCATTGGGCGGCGAAAACCGAAGGGCTGAACACCTTCGTTTCCGCGCAGGACGAATACAGCCTGCTCGTGCGCGATATCGAAGCCGAGTTGATCCCGGCGCTGGAAGACAAGGGCATGGGGCTGCTGCCGTACTTCCCGCTCGCCAGCGGATTGCTCACCGGCAAATACAAGCATGGTGCGGACACGCCCAAAGGCACGCGCATGGCCGCGATCAAGCGCCTCGCCGATCGCTTCATGACCGAAGAAAACTGGAAGACCGTGGATGCGCTGCAGGCCTTCTGCGACGCGCGCGGCCACACGTTATTGGAACTCGCCTTCAGCTGGTTGCTGTCACGTCCGACGCTCTCCAGCGTCATCGCCGGTGCAACAAAGCCCGAGCAGCTCGAAGCGAATGTGAAAGCGGCGGAATGGAAACTTTCCGCCGAAGATCTGGCAGAGATCGATCGCATCACGAAAAGCTAGATCCACGCGGAGCCGAAGAGATTCCGGTACAGCGCTTGCGAGGATGACCGGCGCGCTGTGCGCGCCAAGACAGCCATCACCGGCCTTTCCCGGCGATCTCTGTCTCTGCGGCTCTGCGTGAGAAACTTCTTTCCTGCGCGAGTCTTCTTCTTATTCCGCCGGGCTCGGCGCATGCTTGTGGCCGCGGCCGCCCCTGCGGCTGAACCGCTCGCCCAGGTGATCCAGATAGGTATAGATCACCGGCGTGATGTAGAGCGTCAGGAGCTGCGACAGCATCAGGCCACCCACCACCGCGAGGCCCAGCGGTTGGCGCGTCTCGCCGCCGGCGCCGAAACCGATGGCGATGGGCAGCGTGCCCATCAGGGCCGCCATGGTGGTCATCATGATCGGACGGAAGCGAATGACGGCGGCTTCGAAGATCGCCGTTTCCGCCGGTACGTTCTCGCCGCGCTCGCGCTGCAGCGCGAAGTCGATCATCATGATGGCGTTCTTCTTCACGATGCCGATCAGCATGATCATGCCGACATAGGCGTAGATGCTGAGCGGAATACCGAAAATCCACAGCGTCACCAGCGCGCCCACCGCGGCCGACGGCAGCCCCGACAAGATCGTCAGCGGATGGATGAAGCTCTCATAGAGAATGCCGAGCACGATGTAGACGACCACAAGCGCCGCCAGCAGCAGGATGCCAAGTCCGCTCGTCGATTGCTGGAAGGCTTGCGCCGTTCCCTGGAACGAGGTCTGGATCGTGTCGGGCAATCCGATCCGGTTCTGCACCCGCTCGATCGATGAAACCGCGTCGCTGAGCGTATACCCGGCCTGAAGGTCGAACGAGACCGTGACCGAAGGCAATTGTCCCTGGTGATTGATGCTAAGCGGCATGGTGCCGGCGGTGATCTTGGTCACCGATGTCAGCGGCACCAGCGTGCCATCCTGCGCGGTCACATAAAGCCGCGAGAGGTCGTTCGGTCCTTTCTGGAACTTGTCCTGCACCTCCAGGATCACCTGATAGGTGTCCGATGCGGCGTAGATCTGTGAGATTTCCGAGCCGCCGAAGGCCGCGCCCAATGCCGTCTCGATCGCGGCCGGCGTAACGCCCAGCGCACCCGCGCGGTCGCGGTCGATCGTCACGTTCACCGCCGGTGTGGAGAGCTGCAGATCGCTCGTCACGTCCACGAAGCCGCGGGTGGCGGAGAGCGCGTCGACCAGCCGGTTCGACCAGTCCTGCAACTCGTCCATGTCGAGATCCTGCAGCGTATACTGGTACTGCGACTTGGACGATCGGCCGCCGATGCGGATGGCCGGCGGGACCTGCGGATAGACGTTGATGCCGGGGATGTGCGCAAGCTCCGGCCGCAACTGGCGCACGATCTCGTCCGCCGAAAGGTGATGGCAGAAGATGAGGAGCCAGCAGCTCTGCTGGCGTTCATCCATTGGTTTGAGGCTGCCGAAGATGCGCCCGCTGTTCACCGCCGAGCTCGCGCCACCCGAACCGACCGACGACATGAAGCCGCCCATGTTGGGATTTTTCGCGAAGATCTGCGCAGCCTGTTGCTGATAGCGCACCATCTGGTTGAAGGAGGTTCCGTTCGCCGCTTCGGTGAAGGCGCTGATCTGCCCGGTGTCGCTGGAGGGCAGGAAGTCCTGCTGTATGAGCATGAACATGCCGACCGTCGCCAGGATGCTGGCGAAGAACACGCCCACGATGGTCCGGCGATGGTCCAGACTCCAGCGCAGCGAGCGCTCGTAGCGGTCTTGGATGCGGTTGAAGGTGTTCTCGCTCCATTCGTAGAAGCGATTGTGTTTCTTGTGATGCTCCGATTGCAGAAGGCGCGCACACAGCATCGGCGTCAGCGTCACCGACACGATTCCGGAGAACACGATGGCCAGCACGATCGTCACCGCAAACTCGTGCAGCAACCGGCCCATGATGCCGCCCATGAAGATCAGCGGAATGAAGACCGCCGCCAGCGACACGGTCATCGACAGGATGGTGAAGGCGATTTCCTTCGATCCCTTGAGCGCCGCGTCGAACGGATTCTCACCTTCCTCGACATGGCGCACGATGTTCTCGAGCATGACGATGGCGTCGTCCACGACGAAACCGACGGATAAGGTCAGTGCCATAAGCGAAAGGTTGTCGAGGCTGTAGTTGAGGAACGACATGCCGGCGAATGTGCCGATCACCGCGATGGGCAACGCCAGCGAAGGAATGATCGTCGCGGTCAGCGTGCGCAGGAATACGAAGATCACCGCGACCACCAGAATGGCGGCGATCAGCAGCGTCTCTTCCACGTCGTTCACGGAATCGCGAATCGACTGGCTGCGGTCGTAAAGCACGTTCAGCGAGAGTGTCGCCGGCAACTGCTCCATGAAGTGGGGCAGGATGCTTTTGATCTCGTCCACCACCTGGATGGTGTTCGATCCGGGCTGCCGCTGAATGGCGAGCACGATGGCGCGCTTGCCGTCGAACCAGCTGGCGGTGAACTTGTTCTCGACGCCGTCCACCGCTTTGGCGACGTCCTGCACCCGCACCGGCGCGCCGTTCTTGTAGGCGATGATCTGCTGGTCGAACGCGCTGGCATCCTGCAACTGGCCGCTGGAATGCACGGTCACGGATTGATGATTGCCGTTCAGCTGGCCCGTCGGGATGTTCGGGTTGGCGGCGTTGGCGATGTTCGCCACCTGATCGATGCCGATGCCGCGCGCGGCCAGCGCCACCGGATCGGCCTGGATGCGCACCGCGAATTTCTGCGAGCCGTAGACGTTGACCTGCGCGACGCCGTTCAGCGTGGAGATCTGCCGCGCCAGCAATGTCTCGGCATATTTCTCCACTTCCTGCAGCGGCAGGGTGTCCGAGCCCATCGCCAGATACATGATCGGCGAATCCGACGGGTTCACTTTGCGCATCGTCGGCGGCGTGGGCATGTTCTGCGGAAGCTGGTGGCCGGCGGCGGAGATCGCCGACTGCACGTCCTGCGCCGCGCCGTCGATGTTGCGGTCCAGATCGAACTGGATGGTGATCTGCGTCGAGCCTTGCGTGCTCGACGAGCTCATCGAACTGACGCCGGCGATGGTCGAGAACTGGTTTTCCAGCGGCGTTGCGACGCCGGACGCCATCGTCTCCGGATCGGCGCCCGGAAGCGAGGCCGACACCACGATGGTCGGGAAATCGACGGCGGGAAGCTCGCTGACAGGCAGCGAGGAATATCCGAAGAGGCCGAAGATCACCAATCCCGCCATCAGCAGGATGGTCATGACCGGGCGGCGGATGAAGGCGGCGGAGATATTCATTTTCCGGCGGCGGCGTGTTTGCCGTGCGCACCTTTTCTACCCGCGATCGTCACCGGCTTGCCGGGGACCACGCGAAGCTGTCCGTCCGTAACGACCTTCTGGCCGGACTTCAGCTTGCCCTGCACGGCGGCAATCGTGCCGTTGTCGTAAAGCACGTTGACGGGCACGAGCACGGCATTGCCGTTCTCGATCGCGTAGACGTAACGGCCGTCGGGACCGACATTCACCGCGTCATGCGGCGTAACAAGGCTGTTCCTGAACTGATCGAGCGCGACCGAAACGTCCACCACCTGTCCGGGCACCAGCTTGTCGTCGGCGTTCGGGAAAGTTGCGCGCAATTCGATCGTGCCGGTCGTGGCGCTAACCGCATTGCCGACGAAATCCACCTTCGCGCTTTCGCGGGTCTGTTCCGCATCGTGCGCCTGCACGTCTGCCGTGAGATCGCCTGCCGCCATGCGTTGCTGAATGCGCGGCAGATCCGATTGCGGCAGGAAGAAAGACACTTTCACCGGATGGATCTGTGTGATCGTCACCAGCGCGTTGGTGTCGTTCGCCTTGATGAGGTTGCCGGGCTGAATGAGGATCGGTCCGGTCTTGCCGTCCACCGGCGAGGTGATGACCGAGAATTGCAGGTTGAGCGCCGCCGTATCGACGGCCGCCTTGTCGGCCGCAACCGTCGCGGTCAACGCCTTCGCCTGCGCCACGAACTGATCGCGCTGCGAGGACGACGCGGCACCCATGCCGGCGAGGATCGAATAACGCTTGGCGTCGTTGTTGGCGCTGGCCAGCGAGGCCTGATCGCGCGCCATGGTGGCCTTGGCTTGCGCCAGCGCGGCCTGGAACGGCCGCGGATCAAGACGGAAGAGAATATCGCCCGCCTTCACCATCTGGCCTTCGGTGAACGCGGCGGAATCGAGTTGCCCGTCCACGCGCGCGGTCACGTTCACGGTTGCGTTGGCGATGATGGTGCCGATGGTCTGCTCATAGGCCGTCACATTGCTTTGCGTGACGGTGCCGACGCGCACGGGCGGCGGCGGCTTCACGTGCTCCGCCGGCGTCGTGAGCGCGTTGACCACCGACCAGACCAGGACCAGCGCGATGAGGGCACCCACGATGCCGAGGATCAGCCGCGTGCGCGGATGCGCCTGCCGCACGGTTTCGGGAAAGCCTTTTACGGCTGCCGGCGCGGCTTGAAGGGAATCGGGAAGCCTGATGTTCATCGTCATCCAAATCTGCTGCTTGAGACGGTAATGCCTCGAAATCCCGATTGGTCTTTTGGCAGGCGCCGGCTCTTCGGCGGCTCGCGCCGTGCAAGCCTTTCCAGCCTGCCCAAAGCCCGCGTTCGGCCCATGGCAATACCCATCGGCGCTGCCCCGTTCCATTCCAAAATAGTCACTTTGTGTCTGTTTTTGGTGAAACGGAGTTTAGGACGGTTGGCGGGTAGCCGGTCCACAATGGTAAAGAGGGCGGGGGCGGTCCTTGGCATGGGCTGCGGTTGGGGGAATCCATGTTCTGGAATCGGCGGAAAAAGCTTGCCGTTGCAATGACTTGCGCGGATTGGCGGTTGCATCAGCGGGTTGTCGATTTCAATGCCCGGATCGGCCGGGCGACCGGAACCGGCGAGGTCGATCTGGTGGCGCTTCCGGGCCCGGATGGGCTTTTGAAACCGGAGCGGGCGGGGGAATGGGACGCCGCCAAGGGGCAGGTGAAGCTTCTGGCCGATGCCCATCATGCCTCCGCGATCGCGGTCGTCGCCCATCAGCGTTGCGCGGGCCATCCGGTTTCGGATGGCGAGCACGATCATGATGTGCAGGCTGTGGCCAAAGCCCTCAAGGAATCCTTGGGTTTTTCGGGCCCGGTCTATGCGCTGGTGGCCACATATAAGAGCGACCGCAATTGGGGCCTCAAAGAGGTCGGCCGCTTCTAGAAAGCTTGGTTTGCGGTTGCGAAGGGGGCCGTCTATAAGCCGCGCGCTTCCCCCAACGCGCCGGTCCCCATGGATATCCGTAACATCGCCATTATTGCTCACGTGGACCACGGCAAGACCACGCTGGTCGACCAGCTGCTGAAACAGTCCGGCTCCGTCCGCGATAACCAGCACATGGACGAGCGCGCGATGGACTCCAACGACCTGGAGCGCGAGCGCGGCATCACCATTCTGGCCAAGTGCACCTCGGTCGAGTGGGAAGGCCACCGCATCAACATCGTCGATACACCGGGCCATGCCGATTTCGGCGGCGAGGTGGAGCGCATCCTGTCGATGGTCGATGGGGTCGTGCTTCTGGTCGATGCGGCGGAATCGGTCATGCCGCAGACCAAGTTCGTGCTCTCCAAGGCGCTGAAACTGGGCCTTAAGCCCATCGTCGTCATCAACAAGATCGACCGCCAGGACGCGCAGCCGGACGAGACGCTGGAAAGCATCTACGACCTCTTTCTCGCGCTCGAGGCAAACGACTACCAACTCGATTTCCACGTTCTGTATGCATCCGGCCGCAATGGCTGGGCCGTCGCCGATCTGAAGGATGATCGCAAGGACTTGTCGCCGCTCTTTGCCCGAATTGTCGCAGACATTCCCACGCCGAAGGCGGCGGAGAAGGCGGGCGACGAGTTCCCCTTCACCATGCTGGTCACGACGCTGGAAGCCGACCCCTATCTCGGCCGCATTCTGACCGGCCGCGTGGAAACCGGCGCGATCACCACCAACCGCGTGATCAAGGCGCTCTCCGCCGACGGAAAGGAAATCGAACGCACCCGCGTGACGAAACTTCTGGCGTTCCGCGGGTTGGCGCGCGTGCCGGTGGCGCGCGTGGAAGCGGGCGATCTCGTCGCCATCGCGGGCCTTCCTGCGGCGACCGTCGCCGACACGCTGTGCGACGTTCAGGTGGAACAGCCGATCAAAGCGATCCCGATCGATCCGCCGACTTTGGCGATCACGCTGGCGGTGAACGACTCCCCGCTCGCGGGCCGCGAAGGCGACAAGGTGCAGAGCCGCGTCATCCGCGACCGACTGCTGCGCGAAGCCGAAGGCAATGTCGCGATCAAGGTGAAAGAGACCGGCGAAGGCGCGTATGAAGTTTCCGGCCGCGGCGAATTGCAGCTCGGCGTGCTCATCGAAACGATGCGCCGCGAAGGCTTCGAGCTTTCGATTTCGCGTCCACGCGTGATCTTCCAGACCGGCGACAATGGCGAGCGCCTGGAGCCGATCGAAGAAGTCACCATCGACGTGGACGATCCTTACGCCGGCACGGTCATCGAGAAGATCTCCCTGCGCAAAGGCGAACTGCAGGACATGCGCCCGACCGGCGCGGGCAAGACGCGTCTTGTGTTCCTGGCGCCGTCGCGCGGCCTTATCGGCTATCACGGCGAATTCCTCACCGACACGCGCGGCACCGGCGTCATCAACCGCATGTTCTCCGGCTACGCGCCGCACAAAGGCACGCTGGAAGGGCGCCGCAATGGCGTGCTGGTGGCGACCGGCGATGGCGAAGCAGTGGCCTATGCGCTCTGGTACCTGGAAGAGCGCGGCAAGCTCTTCGTCGTGCCGGGCACGAAGGTCTATCAGGGCATGATCATCGGCGAGCATTCGCGCGACAACGATCTGGACGTGAATCCGCTCAAAGCCAAGCAGCTCACCAACATCCGCACCACGAGCAAAGACGAAGCGGTGCGCTTGACGCCGATCACGCCGATGACCCTGGAACAGGCGATAGCCTATATCGAAGACGATGAGCTGGTCGAAGTCACGCCGCAGTCCATCCGCCTGCGCAAGCGCGCGCTGCTCCCGCACGAACGCAAGCGCGCCAAGGCGGACGCGGAGTAGTCGCTTCTTGTCATCCCGGCCGAGCGATGCGGAAGCATCGCGCTGAGCCGGGACCCATTTCTCCGTTTGCACCATGGGTCCCGGATCGCGCTGCGCGCGTTCGGGATGACAATAGAACTAGCTCTTCTTCAATCCCAGCCGTCCCGCGATGAGGTTGTCCATCGCGCGCTTGGGGATGACGCCGGTCATGAACTGCTCCATGGCGTTCGGCGCCACGGTGTAGCGAACCATCGGGTTCTTGATCGTGAGCGCTTTCCACACCGTCTCGCCGATCTTCTCCGGCGGGAGGCCTTTGCGGCCAAGATCGATCATGAACTTCTTGATCGTGGCCATCGCCGCGGCATAAGGCGTGTTGTCGTAGCGTGTCGTGTCGATCTGATCGGCCTTGTCCCAGATCGGCGTTGCCACCGCGCCGGGCGCGACCACGATCACGTCGATGCCGAACAGCATCAGCTCGCGGCGCAACGACTCCGAGAATCCTTCGAACCCGAACTTGCTCGCATTGTAAGGCCCCATGAATGGATTGGCGTTGCGCCCGCCGACGGATGTGATGTTCACGATGCGGCCCTTGTCGCCGTGCCGCGACGGATCGGCGCCAAGCAGCGGCGCGAAAGCCTGCGTCACGATCAACTGCCCCGTGAGATTCACTTCAAGCTGCTGGCGGAATTCTTCCACGTCGAGATAGAGCAGGGGCCCTGCCACGGCGATGCCGGCATTGTTCACGAGCCCTGCCAGCGTTTCGGTACCGAGCGCGGACGCAACCTGATCGGCGGCGCGCTTCACGGCCGCCGCATCCGTCACGTCGAAGAGAAGCGGTGTGAAGTTCGCGCCGAATTCGGTTTTCAGCCTGTCCGCGTCGGGCTGCTTGCGGACGCTGCCGAAGACGCGAAATCCGTGTCCGATGAGAACTTTCGTGCAACCCCAGCCGATGCCGGTGGAGGAACCGGTGACGACGACACTTTTCATTTTGCGCCCCTTCCAATAATCCTGCATCCGACTATAGCGGAAAGGAGCCGGCATGGATCGCGACACCATCGCATTCGCCCACAGTCTCGCCGATGCGGCAGCGGCTGTGATCCGCCCCTATTTCCGCCAGCGCATCCAGGTCATCGACAAGGGTGCGACGGGCCCCAAGCCCATCTTCGATCCGGTCACCGAAGCGGATCGCGGCGCCGAAACCGCGATGCGCAAGCTCATCAAGGCCGAGCGCCCGAACGACGGCATATTGGGCGAAGAGCATGGGCATGAGGAAAGCCGAAGCGGCCTCACCTGGATTCTCGATCCCATCGACGGCACGCGTGCCTTCATCACCGGCCGCCACACCTGGGGCACGCTGATCGCGCTGCATGACGGCACGCGGCCCACGCTCGGCATCATCGACCAGCCGATCCTGCGCGAGCGCTTCATCGGCCATGGCGGCAAGAGCGAGCTGATCACCGCCGACGGGCGCGAGCCTTTGCGCGTGCGCGCGTGCTCATCGCTGTCGCAAGCGGTGGTTTCGACGACGCATCCCTGGGGGTATTTCGATCGTGCGCAGCGGGAAGCCTTCGAAAGTCTCTGCGGGGATTCGCGCATGAGCTATTTCGGCGGCGATTGCTATGCCTATGCCCTGCTCGCGATGGGCTTCATCGACGTCATTGTCGAAGGCCGGCTGGCGCCGTGGGACGTCGCGGCGCTGGTGCCGATCATCGAAGGTGCGGGCGGCATCGTGACCGATTGGGACGGCAAGCCGTTCACGACGGGCGGCAGCGTGATCGCGGCCGGCGACAAGCGCACCCATGCTGAGGCGGTGGCGATCCTCAAAGGCAAAGGTTGACGCTCAAGCGAGTGTGAACGCGACGTGGCGTAAAGCCATGGCAAGCTGCTGCCGTCGAAACGGGGACGGCACATGCATACCACCAGAACAGCCATTCAGGCTGCCATCGTCGGCGGCCTTCTCGCAGGCGCAATAGATATCGTCGCGGCGTGCGTGATTTTCCACGCGCCGCCGGAGCCGGTGCTCAAATCCATCGCTGCCGGATGGGTCGGACGCTCCGCGGCGCGCGCCGGCGGGATGGACATGGTGCTGCTCGGCGCGGTCACGCAGGAATTCATCTCGGTCGTCGCGGCGGGCATTTACGCGTTCGCGTCCATGCGGCTGCCCGTTCTCATCCGCCAATGGCTTATCATGGGCATTTTGTTCGGCGGCGCGTGCGATCTTTTCCTGATGCACATCGTCGGTCCGCTGGCGGGGCTGCATATGCAGGCGGTCGGCACCTATGGCTGGTGGGCCAACCTGATCGCGAACATGCTCACCTACGGCCCGCCGATCGCATTCGTCAATCAGTGGTTCGCAAAGAGAAGCTGAATTCGTTTTGTTTGTCTCTCTCTCGGATCGTCATGGCCGGGACAAGCCGGCCATGACGATCTTGGATAGATAAGCGAATTCAAAAAGGGCGCTCGTTAAACGAACTTCGCCACGAACGCGTCGAACGCGCTCCAGAAGCGGGCGCGGATGGGATCGCTTTCCATCAGGATCTCGTGCTCGGCTTCAGGCATGTCGAACAATTCGCCGTGCGGCAGGCGCTTCACGAATTCCAATTCCGCGGTGACGTCGACGATGCGGTCTTTGCCCGCGGCGCAGATCAGCACCGGCGTCGCAATCGCTTCGGCGTAACCAGGCGCCATCACCTTGACCATGCTGCGATAGGCTTGCTCCAGCCAGCCCCATGTCGGGCCGGCGAGACGCAGATCCGGATGCGCGCGCAGGAAATCCTGCGTGCGCTGGAAACGCGCGCGGTCGCTGGTGACGAGCTGCGTGTCGAACGTGACCTTGTGCGGATCGCGCTGGTCCATGCCCCACACCCAGTCGTTCTGTGCGCCGACCTGGTATTCGACCCAACAGGCGATGCGCGCGAGCAGCGGCGGATAGCCCCGTGTCAGCGCGCGCAGCATCGGCGCGGAGAGCACGGCGCATGTGAAAGCATTCGGCCGGTCGTGCATCGCGCGCAGCGCGATGTGACCGCCCATGGAATGCGCCAGGATCACCGGCGGCTTGTCCGTCAGCGGTTTCACCACCTCGTCCATGAACAGCCACAGCGCGGAATCATATTCGCGGAAATTGCCGACATGCGCCTTCAGGGGATCGGCGAGGAAGCGATAGCTGCCGCCTTGTCCCGGCCAGTCGAAGGTGGCGACGGTGAAGCCGCGGCCTTGCAGCTCGCCGATCACTTCCAGATATTTCTCGATGAATTCGGTCTGGCCGTGCAGCAGCACGCAAACGCCGCGCCCGGGGATTCCGGACGCGGCGTCGAAGACTTGGCAGCGAAGGCGTTTGCCGTCGCGCGTCGCGATGAAACGCGGCTCAGTCATCCCCAGTGGGAAGACTTATCCGCGCGCCTTGGCGAGGATCGGGCCCAGCTTCATGGCAAGGCCCATGTCGCCGGCGACGCGCAGCTTGCCCTGCATGAAGGCGGAGGTGCCGTCGAGCTCGCCCTTGACCATCTTCTCGAAGTCGGAGAGCGCGACCGAGATCGTGCAGTCCGCGGATTTGCCTTCGCCGTCCGTCACCGTGTTCGGCGTGGACTTGCCATCGATCAAAACGCTGCCGGGTTCGCCGAAATCGAATTTCAGCGTGCCGCCGAGGCCGGAGTTGTCGCCGATCGCGGGGCCCATCTGCGCGATGATCTGCTTGACCTGTTCCGAAGCCATGAAAGTCCGTCCTTCCCTTAAACCTTTTGAATCCAGTTCCCACCGCCAGCATTGTGGTCCCGGATTTCGGGTATCCAGCCGAGGCGCGAGGGCAGATATGAGCATTTGTCATTAACCGGCACAACTCCCGGAAGTGGCAGATTCTGACGGGGTTTGCGGGGCATTGGCGGGCGCGCTTTCGCAGCCTAAGCTGTTTTCGGGGAGCTAGTGATTGGGTGATCGATGGGACGCTCGGAACGTGCGGCCGTCCTCCAATTCCTGCAGGCAAACGCTGCGGATGAAGACATAGACATTGCCGGCCGTCGCGCGCGCATGGATGCGCTCGCCAATTATTTTCCCGTGCCTGACGGTATGGAAGTCGAGCCCGGCAAGGTTGGCGGCATAAGCGGCGAATGGGTGCGCGCCAAACGCGCGCGTCGCGATGCCGTTCTTCTTTATCTGCACGGCGGCGGCTATGCGCTGGGTTCGTCGAAATCCCATCGCCATATCGTGGCCGCCATCAGCGAAGCGAGCGGGATTTCGGTATTCTCCGCCGATTATCGCCTGGCGCCGGAACATCCCTTTCCCGCCGCGGTGGATGACGGCGTTGCGGCTTACAAAGGTCTTCTCGATTCCGGCATCGCGGCGGACAAGCTGGCGATCGCAGGCGACAGCGCCGGCGGCGGGCTGACGCTCGCCACATTGCTCGCCTTGCGCGACAAGGGATTGGCCATGCCGGCCTGTGCGATTGCGATCTCGCCATGGGCCGATCTTTCACAGGGCGGTGAAGCCTATCGCGCGCGCGCCAAGCGAGATCCCATGATCACGAAAGACGGTCTCGATGCGATGGCGCTTGCCTATCTCGGCGCGGCGGGGGCGAAAACGCCGCTTGCGTCTCCGGCCTTCGCCGACTTCAAGGGCCTGCCGCCGTTGCTGATACAAGTGGGTAGCGAAGAGGCGTTACACAGCGACGCCGAAGCGGTGAAGGCCCGCGCCGAAGAAGCGGGCGTGGAAGTCTCCTTCGAAAGCTGGGCCGGCATGGTCCATGTCTGGCATGCGTTTCATCCCATCCTGTCCGAAGGCCGCGACGCCATCGCGCGCATCGGCTCTTATCTGAAGGCGCACATCGCATGAGCCTGATGGACGAGAACGAAGACATCCTGGATTCCGCATTGCCGGAGAAGCCGCAGAAGCGCGATGCCATGGGCAACGCGTTCTTCTACCACCACTTCGTGATGATGCTTTACATCGTGGCCGGGTGGGCGATCCCGTTCCGCCCCGCATTGTGGTTCTACGTCTTCTTCATCCCGTCGGTCGTGCTGCAATGGCGGGTGAACAGGAACACCTGCATCCTCAACAATATCGAGACGATGATCCGCACCGGCCAATGGCGCAGCGCGCCAGGGAAGAATTCCGAAGAAGGCGGCTGGTTGTGGACGCTCGCGCGCAAGCTGACCGGCTGGGACATCTCGCATTTCGCGATGGACGTCTTCATTTACTGCCTGATGGGGACATTCCTCATCCTCGGCCTGTCGCATCTCAACGGCTGGCTGTTCTGGGGCGAGTGAGGACACGCTTCCGAAGTTAGCCAGGATTGGATTGCACCGCAGCCGCGCGCGCTTCGCCTTCGCGGCGGCGCTTGCGGGCGTACCAGAAGGTCCACAAGGAAAGCCCGCCCGTCGTCGCATAGCCGAGCACGGGATTGACGATCAGATAATCCTTGACCGGGATCGCATAGACCAGCGCGAGCGACACCAGCGCATCGGCCAGAAGCCCGAAGCCCCATACCAGGGTCATCACCATCATGCTGCGGCGGAAAGGGCCGTGATCGCGCAGCTTCTCGAAGCGCGCCAGCTCTTCGGTCTGGCTGGATCGTTTCATGCCGGCGCGGGCGAGCTCGTAGATGATCGGCTTGCCGATGGCGGCAGAACCCAGAAATACGGCGCTGAAGATTACGGTGACCAGTTTTTCGCGCAGCTGCAGAAATTTCACGCCGCCGCCGCCCACGAACGCCAGAAGCGACAGCACGATGCCGAACAGCACAAACACCGACAGGAAATCCACGCGGCGATGGCGCGCGAACTCGACAATGCTCCAGATGATCGGCGGTGCGGAGGATGCGATCAGCGCATGCACGTCGCCATAGATCGGCTGCGCGTAGCTATAGATGATGTAGGGAAGGACGATATTGACGCCGCCTTCGCGCAGGATCGTCAGCCCGTTTTTTCGAAGGAAATTCGCGATCTGTGCCGTGCGCTGCATCCACTTCCCACCGCTACTTCGCTCGTGCATGACGCGCCGAGCGTGGGCCTCCACATAGGCAGCCTTCGCAAGGGAAAAAGGGGATGGCCCCGGAATGTGATAATTTGTCCAAAGTCTTACCTTGAATCCTCGGCGGCGCCGGGCGGTTCGCTCTTGAAGCGTCAAAGCCCCTGCTTATCTAGGGATTGTCCGGGCGGCCTGATGGCGCTCGGGCGCTGAAACCGGTCCTTGCCCCGCTGGGGAAGGGCCAAAAAACCAAACGCTTTTAGGAGGTTTGAACCATGCGATTCGATTTTTCCCCCTTGTCCCGTTCGACCGTCGGCTTTGACCGACTGTTCGACACCCTTGGCCAGATCGCGCAGTACGATGCCGGCCAGTCCTACCCGCCCTACAACATCGAGCGCACCGCCGAGAACCGTTATCGCGTGACGGTGGCCGTCGCCGGGTTCGGCGAAAAGGACCTGAACGTCGAAGTGAAGGACAATGTCCTCACCATCGCGGGCAAGCATGAAGATGCCGAGAAGAGCGAAGGCAAGAACGTCCTCTTCCAGGGCATCGCCGGCCGCGCCTTCGAACGCCGCTTCCAGCTCGCCGACCACGTCGAAGTGCGCGGCGCCAAGCTTGAGAACGGCCTGTTGCATGTCGATCTGGAGCAGATCGTGCCGGAGGAGAAGAAGCCCCGCCGCATCCAGATCAACGCGCCGGAACTGAAGACCATCGAGGGCCAGGCGAAAGCCGCCTAAGACCTTCGGTCTATTGAGAAAGTAAGGGAAAGCCGGGCCGCTTAACGCTGCCCGGCTTTTTCGTTTGGGCGCCGCCGGGGGTTTCACTATTCTCCCCGGACCTCAACGTCCGGTTTTCGAATGCCCAGTTGGCAGAGCGCCCTGTTCTCCCGCATGACCCGCCTTTCGCGCCCGCGCGCCACCACGGGTGATGCGTCGGACATCGAGGAACTGCGCCGCCAGTTCAACTATCTCACCGGCCGCTTCGCGGCGGTGCCCAAGGACGCGGTGTTCGAAGCCGGGCAACTCGGTCCGGTGAAAGGCGAATGGGTGCGCGTGGATGGTTCGATGGCCCATCGCGTCATCCTTTATTTCCACGGCGGCGGTTACATTTCCGGCGCGCCGGAAACCTATCGCGCGCTGGTATCGCGGCTGTGCAGCGCCGCGGGTGCGACGGCATTCTCCGTCAACTATCGCCTGGCGCCGGACTTCGCGTTTCCCGCCGGCCTGCGCGACGGCATCGACGCCTATCGTCATCTTCTCCAGCACGGCATCTCCGCAGCGCAGATCGTTCTGGCCGGTGACGGCGCGGGCGGCGGGCTGGTGTTCGCGTGCCTGCTGGCGATCCGCAACGCCGGCCTGCCGATGCCCGCCGGTGTCGTGGCGATGAGCCCATGGGCCGACCTTTCACTCTCCGGCTGGTCGATGCTGCAGAATGCGAAGAAGGATGCGGCGCTCAGTTGGGAACTGCTCTTCATGAGCGCGCGCAATTATCTCAAGAAGCAGAGTCCGGCCGATCCCTATGCGTCGCCGATCTATGCGCCGTTCCGGGATTTCCCGCCGATCATGGTGCATGCCGGGAGCAACGAGATCCTGCGCGACGACGCCAGCCGCATCGGCGATCGCGCCGCGGAAGCCGGCGTTCCGGTGAGCGTGGAGATCTATGACGGGATGCAGCATCTGTTTCAGGCCAGCGCTTATGTGCCCGAAGCGCGCGTGTCGCTGCAGCGCCTGGGGCAGTTCATCCGGCAGCGCGTGCCGGATGCGACGGCAAGGGCTGCAACAGCCTAGCGCGCGTCTCCGGCCGCCATCGATGCGACGGCCTCGGCGATCATCGCCGGAAGCTTCGCGCCGCCGAGAATGGCGCCGCCCAATTCGCAATCGCGCAGGTCCGCGCCCAGAAGATTGGCGTAGGAGAGATCGGCGCTGTTCAGTTTCGCGCGGCACAGATCGGCGCCGCGGAAGTCCGCATAGCGCGCCTGCGCGTTGTCCAGACGCGCCGGCAGCAGCCGCTGGTCGGAGATCAGAAGCGGGCCGAGCTTGGCGTCGTGCAGATTGGCGTTGCTGAGTTTCGCGCCCACGAGGTTGGCCCCGCGCAAATCCGCGCCGGACAACCGCGCGCTGCGAAGATCGGCGCCGGAAAGATTGCTTCCCTGAAGCGATGCACCGGAAAGATCGAGGCCGTAGAGCATCGCGCCCGGCGCGATCAATGCGGTGAGCTGGCGATGCGCGAGCGATTTCAGTTCGCGCAGATCCGCGCCGGTGAGATCCGCCGGCGCGCCTTCGCGGCCGTCCGTCTCGGCCCAGCGCGAATGGGCGTTGAGAACATCGGTGAGCGAAAGACTCTGCACGCTCTGCGGGTTCTTCATCAGCGCGCCGGTGAGGTCCGCGCCGTCCAGGATCGCGCTCGTCATCTGCGCGCCGACGAGGATCGCGCCGGTGAGATCGGCGCCCGCCAGCACGCAACCGGACAAGTCGGCGTTCTCCAGATTGGCGCCGGAGAGCTTTGCCTGACGCAGGTTGGCGCGGATCAGCTTGCAGCTGCGCATGATCGCATCGGTGAAATCGGCGCGCACCGCGAGCGCGCCGGAAAGTTTCGCACGCTCCAGATTGGCGCTGTTCATCAGCGCGTCCGGCAATTCGCTGGGACCGACGTCGTGCTGCATCACGCGCAGATTTCCGAAACGATCCTTCTCGGCGATCGTGCCTTCACGCAGGTCCGCTTCGTAGAGATCCGCGCCGATCAGGTTCGCGCCGCGCAACGAGGCACCGCGCATGTCCGCGCGCCGCATGGTCGCGCCCGCCAGATTGGCCCGGCGCAGATCGGCGCCGAAGAAACTGGCGGAGTCCAGCCGCGCGCCTGCGAGGTTGGTTTCCTCCATCAGCGCGCCGGTGAAGTCGGCGTCGGAAAGATTGCGGCCCGAAAGGTCCAAACCCGACAGGTCGCAGAAGGCGAACACGGCGCGGGCCCCGCCGATGCGGCCGGCGAACAGCATCTCGTGACGCGCCACGGCAGCCGAGGCGTCCTTCTGGGTCAGCTTCGAAAAACTGATGCGGCGGACGGCGCTCATCCGGTAACCAAGATGAAGGGTTCGGGTCGGGTTTCCATGCTGCCCCGATTGTGGGCAGCAAGCCGCTAATGCCTGATTAAAAAAGCAAAATTTGAACCGGACCGGGGGCTTACAGACTAGCCTTGGCGGTAAAAATCTGGCTAAGGTCCGCCGCAGCGACGCGCTTTCAGGGGCGGCGGCGCTGATTTTCGGCATGGGTCCAAGGGGCCGCCGGCCCGGCCAAAACCGGCTCTAACGCTATGAGGTTTGACGTGTACAAGCGCGCGCTGATGCTGACTGCGGCTACGATTGCCCTGCTTGCGGGCCCGGCTTACGCCGCGGACAACAACAAGCCGCAGACCACGGACGCCAACGGTCCCATCGACATCGGTTCGAACCAGACCCTCACGATCCCGTCCTCCTCGACCCCGGCGACGGTCCCCGCGATCGAGATCAACTCCGCAAACGCGACCAAGAACATCGTCACCATCGAGACCAGCGGCGGATTGACCTTCACAGACACCGCGGCGGCCGTCGGTATCCAGGCCGATCCCGGCAAGACGGGCGAAGTGATCCTCGGCGGCTCCATCGATCTGAGCGGCAAGGGAACGGGCAAGACCGGTATCCTCATCGGTTCGACCAACGCGACGATCACTGGCACCTTCACAGGCGTCACCGACGGAACCAACAACACCATCACGACCGACAAGACCGGAGTCATGCTTCTGGGTGGTTCGTTGCTCAAGGTGCAGGGCGATGGCTCAGACGGCATTCATCTGGGCACGGGCGTCACATTGAGCGGCGACATCATCGCCAACGGCACCATCGAGGCGATGCCGACCACGGCGAACGCCACCACCTCGGCCGGCGCCGTCACCGGCATCGAGCTGGACGGCACGCTGAGCGGCAATCTCGTCATCGGCTCGGGCGGCATCGTGGAGGGCTTCGGACAGTCGTCGCGCGGCATCGTTGTTCTGGGCAATATCAGCAAGAGCATTCAGAACTTCGGCGAGATCGAGACCTCCGGCACCCAGTCGACGCCGTCGAGCGACAAGGGAAATCCCGCCGCCGGATCGGCGCTCGTGGTGTCGGGCAACGTCAGCGGGGGCATCTACAACGCCGGACCGCTTTCGACGTCCGATACGACGGGAACGGCCTTTATCTCCACGAACGGCAACCAGCCGGCAATGCTCGTCACCACCGGGTTCTCCGGCACGACGACCGCCACGGCGGTCACCATCGGCGGGTTCGCCGATCTCGGCACGGCGGGCACCTACAGCTTCATCAACCGCGGCACGGTCTCAAGCGCGCCGCAGAATATCAACGGCGCATCGACCGGCGTGGAAATCATCGGCGCCAGCGGCGCGAGCGTGACGCTCACGCAGGGCCTGTTCAACAGCGGCACGATCAGCGCCGCCACCACCGCCGACAGCAACGCCTCGACCACCAGTCCCCCGGTCGCCAGCGGCGTGATCATCGGCAACTTCGCCAATCTCGGCGCGGGCACGAACGGTTACGCTTTCACGAACTCCAACAACGGCGCCGCGGCAGGCGCGACGACCGGCATCGGGACGATCTCGGCGACCTTCAGCGGGCAAACGACGCCGGGTGTCGCCACGGCCCTCGCCATCTCCGCGAATGCCAGCGTGCCTTCGCTGCTGAACCAGGGCTCGATCACGGCCACCGCGGTGGTGACGGACACGAAGACATCTTCGGTGACGGCCATCGGCATTCTCGATCAGTCGGGAACGCTGCTCAATCTCGTGAACGCCGGCACCATCAACGCATCTTCCTCCGCCATCGTGAACGGCGCAGCGCTGCCGCTGGACAATCGCGCGAACCTCGCCCAGGCGATCAATCTCGCGAACGCCAACGGTGCGATCACGCTGACGAACACCGGCATCATCACCGGCGATGTTCTGCTGGGGTCGTTCGGCGACACGGTGACCACGAGCGGCACGCAGGGTTCGCCGTCGATCATCAGCGGCAACATGAATTTCGGTGGCGGCGCCGATACGCTGAACATCGGCCAGCATTCCACCGTGGCCGGCGATATTCTCGAAAGTGCCGGCGGCCATATCGCCATCGACATCCAGTCGAGCGGCAAGCTGGGCGTGACCAACAACGGCTCGACCAGCGGCGGCCGCGCGATTCCTTCGGGCACCACCGCCAACCTTTCCGTCAGCCAGTTGCATGTGGAAGACGGCGGCACGCTGGGCCTCACGCTCGCGGACGGCTTCAATATCAATCGCACCGGCAATGCCGGCCCGATCGTGCAGGCGACGCCGAGCGGCAAGATCATGCTCGACGCCGGCTCGATCCTTCAGATCAATTTCGGCGGCTTCGTCTCGGCGCCGGAACTGGCCAACGGTGCGGCAGGCGCTGCAAAGTTCGTGGTGTTCGATGCCTCCGCAAACAACATCACCATCGCCAACCCGGCTCAGGTTCAGCAGGCGCTCACGGATGGCATTCCGTTCCTCTTCACGGGGAAAGCCTGCGCCTATGGCGTGACAGGCTTCACGTCCTGCGGCGCCGCCACGAGCAATCCGGAAGGCTCCACGCACTCCGATGTTATCCTGACGCTGCAGCCGAAGACGGCCAAGGATATCGGGCTTACAGGTTACGCCGCCAAAATGTTCACGGAAGCCAATCTGGCGCTGGCGAACGATGCAGCGCTCGGCGCGGCTGTCATCAATGCCGGCGCGCCGCTCGACAATGTCGCGCTGACACAGGCTCAGGGCCAGAAGCTCTATCAGCAGATATATTCCGCCTTCGCGCCGGATGTGACGGGCTCCGCGCGCGCTGTCGCGATCTCGATCACCGATCAGGCCTCCAGCATCGTCGGCGACCGCCAGCGCAAGCTGCGCATGTATGCGGGGCAGGATGGCGACGCCACCTTGTGGGCGCAGGAATTCGGCCAGCGCCTGAGCGTTCCCAACCGGACCGATGCCGCGGGCTATAACAATTCCGGCTTCGGCGTCGCGCTGGGCATGGATGGCGGCAACATCTCCAGCGGCCGGTTCGGCGGCGCCTTCACCTTCTATGCGGGCGACACCAGCGAGAAGAATCCACGCACCAGCAAGACCAATTCGCAATGGTACATGCTGACCGGTTATCAGGACTGGCGCGGCAAGCACCTGTTCTTCGATTCCAACGTCAACATCGCCTATGGCCATCTCACCGGAAAGCGCGTGCTTTCGATCGACGACCTGTCGGGCGCGACGCTCATCACGCGCACGGCCGAAGGCAAGCGGTCGTCCGAAATGGCATCGGGCGGCTTCAGCACCGGTTTCATCTTCAACACCGGCGGCACCGTGTTCATGCCGCAGTTCAGCATGGACGCGCTCACGCTGCGCGAAGAGGGCTACACCGAATCCGGCGGCGGCGCGGGCATGGATCTGCACGTTCAGCCCTACTACGCCAACTCGGTGCGCGCATTCCTCGGCGCCGATCTGCGCCAGGATTTGAAGATGGGCGACTTCTTCCTGCAGCCGGAACTTCGCGCCGGTTACCGCTACGACCTTCTCTCCGGCCAGGAGAAGCTGAAGATCAACTTCGCGGGCGACCAGCAGGTCACGCCGGTCGTGGGTCCAGGCTCGCAGTTTACGATCACCGGTCCCGATCCGGCGAAGGGCAATCTCGTGTTCGGCGCAGGCCTGGCCGTCACCACCGATGCATGGTCCGTCGGCGTGAACTACGACTATCTGCGCGGCTTCGGCGGCACCAAGGGCACCAGCCAGGATGCGATGCTGACGTTGATCGGCCGCATCTAGGATTTCGCCACCGCAATGAATTTCGCGACGTCCGCTTCGGGCGTCGCGAAACTCACCACCAGCCGCGCCATTACCCGCTCCGGCTCGCGCGTCCAGTCATAGAACGTCGCGCCTTCTTTGCGCAGGCGCGCGGCCAGCGGCCCGGGCATCCACGCAAACACGCCGTTCGCTTCCACCGGACTGGCAAGCGTCACACCGGAAATCGCGGCCAATCCGTCTCCCAGCGTCTTCGCCAGCGCGTTCGCACGCCGTGCGTTGGCCAGCCACAGATCATCCTTCAGATAAGCGTCGAGCTGCGCCGAAATGAACCGCATCTTCGAGACCAGATGGCCTGCCTTCTTGCGGCGATACTCGAATTCCTCCGCGCGTGTCCTGTCGAAGAAGATCACCGCCTCCGCGCAAAGCGCGCCGTTCTTGGTGGCGCCGAAGGAAAGCGCGTCCACGCCGGCCTTCCACGTCATCTCCGCCGGGCTGCAGCCCAGGGTGACAAGCGCGTTGGCGAAACGCGCCCCGTCCATGTGGAGCGTCATGCCATGCCCGTGCGCGACATTCGCGATCGCTTCGATTTGCGCCAGCGAATAGATCGTGCCCAGCTCGGTCGCCTGCGTGATGCTGATCGCCGACGGCTTGGCGCTGTGAACCCCGCTGCCGAAGCGTTGCAGTCCCCGTTCGAGGATCGCCGGCGTGAGCTTGGCGTTCGCGCCTTCCAGCAAGGCCAGCTTCGCGCCGCCGGTGAAGAATTCCGGCGCGCCGCATTCATCCACCGCGATGTGGCTGCTCTCGTGGCAGAGCACCGCGCCATAAGGCGGACAGATCGTCGCCAGCGCCAGCGCATTCGCTGCCGTTCCCGTCACCACCGGAAACGCCGCGACGTCCCGCTCGAATATCGATGCCAATTTGGCGCTCAGGCGCGCAGTGATCGCGTCGTCGCCATAGGAGGTCATGGCGCCTTCGGCCGCTTCCGTGAGCGCCTTCAGAATTTGCGGCGCTGCACCATAAGCGTTGTCGCTGATGAAATTCATCGCATTGGCTCCGGATTACAAAATACGAAGTTGGGGAACATAGCTCTTTGCTTTACGCTCGGCTCTTTTGGGGAACTACGCCACGCGTAGCCATTTTCGGGAGCGCCTTATGAAAAGCTATTTGAGGACAGCCGTCTATGCGGCAGCATTGCTGCTTGGCGGCGTTTCGGCGGACGCAGTTCTGTCCGTTGCGAATGCGCAGGAAGACGTCGCGGTCAGTTTCGACAGCTTCCACCATCAGCTCGCGCCCTATGGCGACTGGGTCTACAGCGACCGCTGGGGCGAAGTCTGGATTCCCACCGATGTGCCCGACGATTTTCAGCCTTACGGCACCGCGGGATATTGGGCGGACACCGACGAATATGGCTGGACCTGGATCTCCGACTACGAATGGGGCGACATCCCGTTTCACTATGGCCGCTGGGTGAACGATCCCGATGACGGATGGCTGTGGATTCCCGGCTATGTGTGGGGCCCGGGCTGGGTGGTGTGGCGCTCCAACGATCGCTACACCGGCTGGATGCCGATGCCGCCCGACGACGAGTTTCTGCGCGGCGATGAGGGCGGCAACGCATCGCTCAGCGTCTCGATCGGCGGCCTGACGCTGCGGTTCGCCAATGACGATGACGACTACGGCTATTCGCGCTGGTATGGCCGTGACTATGGCCGTGACCGCTTCGCCTCCAACTGGTTCTTCATCGACACGCGTTACATGGGCGAGCGGGACTATCGCCGCCACCTTGCGCCGCGTGCGAACTACACGACCATCATCAACGACACGCGCAACATCACCAAATATACGGTGGTCAACAATTACATCGTGAACCGGAGCGTGGATCCCGACGCCGTGCGGCGCGCGGGCGGGCAGGTGCGTGCGGAGCGTGCCAACGACGTCATCAAGCGGCGGCAGTTCATCATGCAGGCCGATCGCGGGCGCGACATCCAGCGTCAGATGCGCCAGCGCAATCCGCGCGGCACGGGTTTCGCGCAAAGCGCGCCCAAGCCGTCCGAAACGGTGATCCGTTCGCTGTCCACCACGGTCAAGACACCCAAGGGCCACAAGCCCTCGCATCTCTTCACGCGCGACACCGTCAACGCCGCGCCTTTGCCTGCGCGGCCTGCCGGTCCGGAGGGAAGAGGTGAACGTCCGGCGGATGGGAAAGAGAGCATCAAGCCCAATCCGGTTGCCAGCCCGGATGCAAGAGAAGGCATCAAACCCAATCCGGCCAACCGCGAACCGCGCCCGGAAAAAGCGAAGGACTTGCCAGCCACCCCCAAGCCGCTTCCGGAGACCATGCGTGAAAATCTGAGAGGAAATCTCAAGCCCCTCAAACCGGGTCAATCCGCTCCCGGGCAGATGACCCCGGAAGAGATCCGGAAAACGCTGGAGACGAACCGTGCGCACAAGCCCGCTGCGCTGCCGGCCGCTAAACCTGTTGAGCCTGCGCGGCCTGTTCCGGAAAGAGCTGTGCCGCGGACGCCGGGCGCGGTGCCTCCAACACCCGCACCGGCAACGCCGCACGTCGTGCGTCCGGAAAAGCCCGTGCATGTGGCGCCGCCCGTGAAAGAAGAAAAGAACGAGAAGCCGAAAAAGCCCAAGCACGGCGACTGAGAGATTTCTTCCGTTGGGTTAGGAAAGGGCGGCATTCATGCCGCCCTTTCTTTTTGCCGCCTTCCCATTCGAGCCGTTTGATGCTGCAATCGAAGGAGCGGTATGGGATTGGACATGAGCGACCTGGAGAATTTCCGCGCGGAAACGCGCAAATGGCTGGAAGAGAACTGCCCACCTTCGATGCGGGGCAATGGCGGCGGGGCGTTCGAGGACGATGCCGTCTGGGGCGGCCGCAAGCAGACTTATAAGAATCCGGACGCCAAGCTCTGGCTCGACCGCATGGGTGCGAAAGGCTGGACCGCGCCGACATGGCCCAAGGAATATGGCGGCGGCGGTCTGTCGAAAGACGAAGCCAAGGTGCTCGGCCAGGAACTGGCGCGCATCAAGGCGCGGCCGGCGCTGCTGTCATTCGGCCTGTGGATGCTGGGGCCGGTGCTGCTGGAATATGCGAACGAGGAACAGAAGAAGAAATTTCTGCCGCAGATCGTGCGTGGCGAAATCCGCTGGTGCCAGGGTTATTCCGAGCCCGGCGCCGGTTCTGATTTGGCGTCGCTGCGCACCAAGTGCGAAGACAAAGGCGATCACTTCCTGATCAACGGCCAGAAGATCTGGACGTCTTACGCCGATCAGGCCGACTGGATCTTCTGTCTCGTCCGCACCGACACGACGAAGAAGCATGAAGGCATTTCCTTCGTGCTGTTTGACATGACGACGCCGGGCGTGGAAGCGCGGCCGATCAAGCTCATCTCCGGCCAGTCGCCATTCTGCGAAACCTTCTTCACCGATGTGAAGGTGCCCAAGAGCCAGATGGTCGGAAAGCTGAACGGCGGCTGGGAAATCGCCAAGCGGCTTCTGCAATACGAGCGCCAGAACATTTCCTCTGGCGGCTTCGGCGGCGGCAGCGGTGTCGAACTGGAAGACATCGCCAAGGAATATGTCGGCACCGAGGATGGCGCGATTGCCGATGCCGATCTGCGTGCGCGCATCACGGCGCACCGCATGGAGGCGCGCGCCTTCACCCTGACGGTTCGCCGCGTGGAGGAGGAGAGCAAGGCGCAGAAGGGGCCGTCGCCCGCCGTGTCGATCATCAAATATGCCGCCGCGAAACTGAATCAGGATCGCTGCGAGCTGATGGTCGAAGCGATGGGAAGCCAAGGGCTTGGTTGGGAGGGCGAAGGCTTCGACAAAGATGAGATCCAGGCGATGCGCGGTATGCTGCGCTCGAAGGGCAATTCCATCGAAGGCGGTACATCGGAAGTGAATCTGAATGTGATCTCGAAAAGAGTGTTGGGTTTGTTGGATCACCAATAAAATAATTGTCATCCCGGGCGAGCGGAGCGAGACCCGGGACCCATTGAGCCGCTGCTTAATGGGTCCCGGCTCTGCGCGATGCTTCCGCATCGCTTGGCCGGGATGACAGGGGAGTGAGAAATGTCGGCAGCAGAAAAGCTCGATCCGGAGCTTGAGTCCTTCCGCGGCGAAGCACGCGCATGGCTGGCGGAGAATTTCCCGCCGTCCCTGAAGGACAAGGACGTCTCGATGACCGCAATGGCGGGCATCACGCTGTCCGGCGACGCGAAGCTTTGGCAGGAGCGCATGGGCGCGAAAGGCTGGGGCACGCCGACCTATCCCAAACAATATGGCGGCGGCGGCCTCACGCCCGCGCAGGCGCGTGTGCTGCAACAGGAGATGGCGCGCATCGGCGCGAAGAATCCCATCGGCGGCATGGGCGTGATGATGTTCGGTCCGACCTTGCTGGAATACGGCAGTGAAGAGCAGAAGGCGCGCCACGTTCCTGGCATCGTCACCGGCACGGTGCGCTGGTGCCAGGGCTATTCCGAACCCAACGCCGGCTCCGATCTCGCCGCGCTGCGCACGCAGGCCGTGGACAAGGGCGATCATTATCTCGTCAACGGCCAGAAGATCTGGACCAGCGGCGCCCAATTCGCCGATTGGTGCTTCTGCCTCGTGCGCACGGACAATTCCAAGAAGCACGAAGGCATCTCGTTCCTGCTGATCGACATGAAGTCGCCCGGCGTGGAAGTGCGCCCGATCAAGCTGATCTCCGGCAATTCGCCCTTCTGCGAAACCTTCTTCACCGATGTGAAGGTGCCCAAGGAAAACCTGATGGGTCCGCTGAACGGCGGCTGGACCATCGGCAAGCGCCTGCTGCAATTCGAACGAGCAGGGTTGGGTAGCGGTGGCGGCAGCGCCGGACGCGGCGGCGCGGCGCAGGGCGTGGACGAGATCGCCAAGAAATATGTCGGCGTGGACGACAAGGGCCGCATCGCGGATGCCGATCTGCGCGCGCGCATTGCCGAGCACCAGATGAGCGCGCGCGCCTTCCAGCTCACCATCGCCCGCGCGCAGGCCGAAGCGAAATCGGGCGCCGGTCCGAACCAGACGACCTCCATCATGAAGAACGCGGGCAGCAAGTTGCAGCAGGAACGCGCGGAATTGCTGCTCGAAATCATGGGTTCGCAGGGCCTCGGCTGGGAAGGCGAGGGATTCACCCGCGAGGAAATCGAATCCACGCGCGCCTGGCTCGGCGGCAAGGCCGTCACGATCTATGGCGGCACCGCCGAAATCCAGAACAACATCATCGCGAAGAGAATTCTCGGACTATTGGATCATCAATGAACACAACATTGTCATCCCGGGCGAGCGCAGCGAGACCCGGGACCCATTGAGCCATTGCACGATGGGTCCCGGCTCTGCGCGATGCTTTCGCGTCGCTTGGCCGGGATGACAACGAGAGTTTTGAAAACACAACGACGAAAACAGGTGTCTCATGGCTGTGCTTACAGAAGAACAATCCATGCTGCGCGACGCGGCGAAGAGTTGGGTCAGCGAGAAATCGCCCGTCACCGCCTTCCGCAAGATGCGCGACAGCGGCAACGAAGACGGTTTCGACAAGGCCGCGTGGAAAGAGATCGCCGAAATGGGCTGGACCGGCATCATCATTCCCGAGGAGTTCGGCGGATCGGGCCTTGGCTATCTGACGCTCGGTTTGGTGCTGGAAGAAATGGGCCGCACGCTCACCGCGTCTCCGCTGCTCTCCACCGCGGCCGCGACGTCGGCGCTGCTGCTCGCGGGCTCTGATGCGCAGAAGCAGGAATGGCTGCCGAAGATCGCGGAGGGCAAAGCCATCGCCGCGCTCGCGGTGGACGAGAAATCGCATCACGCGCCGTCGCACATGACCCTGGAAGCGAAGAAGACCGGCGGCGGTTACACGCTGAACGGCAAGAAGCTGTTCGTGCAGGATGGTGGTTCGGCCGATCTCATCGTCGTCGCCGCGCGCACGGCGGGCAAGGCGGATGAGAAGAGCGGTATCACGCTCTTCCTCGTGCCTGGCAATGCCAATGGTCTCAAGCGAACCAAGCTGAAGAGCGTGGATTCGCGCGGTGTCGCCAATCTGGAATTCAACGGCGTGGAAGTGCCGGGCAGCGCGGTTCTCGGTTCTGTCGATAACGGCTTCGACGTGCTGGACGCGACGCTGGACCGCGCCCGCGCCGCGCTGGCCGCCGAAATGCTCGGCGCCGCGACGCAGGAATTCGAGACCACGCTGGATTACCTGAAAACCCGCGTGCAGTTCGGCCAGGTCATCGGCACGTTCCAGGCGCTGCAGCACCGTGCGGCCAAGATGTTCACCGATCTGGAGCTGACGCGCTCTTGTGTGGAGGCCGCGCTCACTGCCATAGACAAGAATGCGAACGACGTTCCCGCGCTCGTCTCACTGGCGAAGGCGAAGGTGAACGAGCTGGCGCATCTGGTGTCGAACGAGATGGTGCAGATGCATGGCGGCATCGGCATGACCGACGCGCACGACTCCGGCCTCTACCTCAAGCGCGCCCGCGCGGCGGAAGCGACCTATGGTTCGGCGTCGTTCCATCGTGATCGTTATGCAAGGTTGATGGGGTACTAACCCAAAACCCCAACTCGTCATGGCCGGGCTTGTCCCGGCCATCCATTAACGCGGGACATCGGGCTTCTGGAAAATGGATGGCCGCCACAAGGGCGGCCATGACGGCAATTATTTTCTCACCGTCATATTCGATGTCACCCCCGCCGGAAGCTGATCGATCACCAGCAGCTTCACCGGTGTCGTTCCTTCGTTCTTGCCGTAATGCCAGTTGGCGTTCGTCTCCACGACAAAGTCACCTTTCTTCACGGTGAACGTCTTGCCGGTATCCTCGTTGATCACCGTCAGCACGCCATCCAACACATAGACGTAGTGCGGATAGGGATGCTTGTGGATCGGCAGCGCCGCACCCGGCGGGAAGGTGGCGATAGACGCCACAACATCCGGGTTTTGCGGCACGACGATCTTCTCGCCGGTGATTGTCGTGCCGGTGCGTGCGATGGGCTCCACGCTGATCTTCGGCGCGTCCGCGGCCTGTACGAGCGTCGCGCCGCCTAGCAGCACAACGCCCGCCATCACCACCGCGCGCATCAGCTGCGTCCCGTAACCGGCAACGATGACGACAAGCCGCCATCCACCGGCAGCGCGTGGCCGTTCACATAGGACGCGTCGTCGCTCGCCAGGAACAGCGCCGCGCCCGCGATCTCTTCCGGATGGCCGTAGCGCTTCAGCGGGTTGAGCTGGCCGATCTTGTTGTCGGTGCCGCGTTCGCGGGCGCGGTCGAAGATCGGTTTGGTCATGCCGGTTTCGATGATGCCGGGGCAGATCGCGTTGACGCGCACGCCGGTGCCGTAAAGAAAATTCGCCGCCGTGGTGACGAGATTGATCACGCCGGCCTTGCTGGCGCTGTAGGGACCGGGACCAGCGCCAGAACGAATGCCCGCGACCGACGCCGTGCAGATGATCGAACCTTTCTTGTTCGGCACCATGACGCGGGACGCATGTTTGATGGCAAGGAACACGCCGATCAGGTTCACGTCCAGAATCTTGCGCCAGTGGTCGGCCGTCAGTTCGAAGAAATTGGGATCGGCGCCGCCGGAGATGCCCGCATTGGCGTAAATCACATCCAGCTTGCCGAATTCCTTCACCGCCGAGTCGACGGCCTTGGAAACATCGGCTTCGCTCGAGG
>Ga0153956_1000552_pt1 | contig 40756 bp, 38 predicted proteins | sample TSFL040MetaG_FD_104704 | JGI IMG/M metagenome (GOLD analysis project Ga0153956, IMG submission 104704) | Attine ant fungus gardens microbial communities from Florida, USA - TSFL040 MetaG | ecosystem: Host-associated > Fungi > Mycelium > Unclassified | place: USA: Florida, Wekiwa Springs... | reverse complement strand
TCCCATCTCGAACTCAGAAGTGAAACCATTTAGCGCCAATGATAGTGTGGGTCTATCCATGCCAAAGTCGGTCATCGCCAGGCGCTTTTCCCTAAAACCCTGCTCAATAGCAGGGTTTTTTTTGCCTGAATTTTAAGCGTACCCAAACCAACAAAGTCGTTATCGAGCATACCTGAACCAACAAAGTCATCATCGAACGTACCCGAACCAACAAAAAGTGTCATCCCGAACGAAGTGAGGGATCTCCTCATTAGTAGGAGATCCCTCGCTACACTCGGGATGACATTGCTTCGGATCGTGACAAAACATCACGCCTGTCATGCCAGCACGTTTTTAGCTGGCATCCAAGCATCCTTGCTACACGCTAATAATGGATCGCCACGCTCGAATGCGCCCCTTTCCTAACCCTTTCAATCTGTTTAGAATAGCCCAACGATTTATACCCGAGGCCAGCCATGAACGATTTAGTAGTAGAAAAACAATCCTCCTCTTCTTCTTCCTCTTTACAAGCACGTTACAGCGATTTGCCGGAGTACGAACGTATCAGAAAAATCATCCAGGAATTTAGTGTTGAATTTGTCGATCTGCGTTTTTGCGACTTGCGTGGTAAAGAACATCATGTGACTTTGCCGCAAAATAAAATCGATGAAGGGTTTTTTAAATACGGGAAAGCTTTTGACGGCTCTTCTTTATGCGGCTGGAGTGAAATCGATAAATCTGACTTAATTCTGATTCCCGATACGTCGACTGCCACTATGGATTTATTTTGTGAAGTGCCGACGCTCATTATTCGTTGTGACATTAGAGACCCTTCGACCAATGCGCCTTATTCACGTGACCCACGCGGTGTTACACGACGCGCTGAGCAATATTTAGCAAAAAGTGGTATTGCTGAAGTCTGTCATTTTGGTCAAGAAGTAGAGTTTTTTATTTTTGATGATGTCCGTTGGGATATCCAAATGAATGGTAGTTTTTATCGTGTTGATTCCGATGAAGCGAGCTGGAACACGGGTACCTTGATGGATGGTGGTAACAAAGGCCATCGTCCGCGTATTAAAGGTGGCTATTTCCCCGTTCCTCCGGTGGACTCTTCCCACGATATTCGTAGCGCGATGTGTAGTGCCTTAATGGACATGGGATTAGTGCCTGAAGTTCATCACCATGAAGTAGCAACGTGTGGTCAGAATGAAATTACGACTCGCTATAGCACCTTATTAAATAAAGCCGACGAAATGTTGGTTTTCAAATATGTCGTGCAAAACGTTGCGCACTCGCATAACAAAACCGTTACCTTTATGCCAAAACCATTGGTGGGTGACAATGGCAGCGGTTTACATTGCCATCAATCACTTTCGTCTGGGGGCAAAAATTTATTTGCGGGTAATGAATATGCCGGTTTATCGCAAATGGCTTTATATTATATCGGCGGTATTATCAAACATGCACGTGCGCTAAATGCATTCACTAACGCAAGTACAAATAGCTACAAACGCTTAGTGCCAGGTTTTGAAGCGCCAGTGACCATGGTGTATTCACAAGGCAATCGTTCTGCAGGTATTCGTATTCCGCATGTATTTAATGAAAAAGAAAAACGTATCGAAGCACGTTTTCCCGATGCATTGCTGAATCCTTACCTTGCATTTGCAGCGCAATTAATGGCGGGTTTAGATGGTATTCGCAATAAAATCGATCCAGGTCAGCCGGTGGAAGAAAATCTTTATGACTTATCAGAAGATGAGGTGCGCTCATTCCCAAGTCTTTGTTCTTCACTGGAACAAGCTTTGGATAGTTTGGAGCAAGATCATGCTTTCTTACTGGAAGGTGGTGTGTTTACTAAAGATATCATTGATGCTTACATTCAAGTGAAACGTGAGGAAGTGACTCGCTTAAACATGACAACCCATCCTATTGAGTTTGATCTTTATTACAGCTTATAACGATGTCAGCTTTTAAAATTGCAACTTGGAATGTCAATTCATTGCGCGTGCGGTTGCCGCATGTGCAAGATTGGTTAGTGCAAACACAGCCCGATGTTCTTGCATTACAAGAAACAAAACTCGTGGATGCCGATTTTCCTTTTGCTGCATTTCATGATCTGGGCTATCGCGTCGTTGCTTCTGGGCAAAAAACCTATAATGGTGTTGCCATTATTAGTCGTGAAGAAGCTAGCAATATTATCTACGATATTCCCGAACTTGAAGACCCTCAACGCCGTGTGTTATGCGCGGAAATTAATGGTATTTGTGTATTGGATATTTACGTCCCTAATGGGCAGAGCCTCACGTCAGAAAAATATCAATACAAATTAAATTGGCTGGATAAATTAGCCAATTTTTTAAAACAAAAATTAGCAGTGCATCAAAAAATAATTGTATTGGGTGATTTTAATATTGCACCTCACGAAATTGATGTCCATGACCCTCTTTTATGGGAAGGGCAGATATTATGTAGCATTCCTGAACGTGCTGCGTTCAATGCTATTTTGAATTTAGGTTTTAAAGATTGTTTTCGTCATCACACACCAGAGGGTCAACAATTTTCGTGGTGGGATTATCGGATGAATGCGTTTAAGCGCAATAGAGGTTTGCGCATTGATCATATCCTTGCTAATGAAGATCTTATTGCAGCATGTAATCGTTGTTACATTGACCCACTACCGCGGTCTTGGGATAGGCCTTCCGATCATACCCCTGTTATCGCTGAATTCCTTTCCTCTTAACTTCTCTCTTTAAATGGAATTTTTATGCAACACAAAAATGTTTTAAAAAAAATTAGCTTGCAAAATGGCGCTGATACAACGTTTGAAACTTTTACACCGCTGTCTAGAAGAGTATATGAGCTGACACCAACGTTGGTGGTGGATTTGCGTTTAGTAACGAAAATGTTGATTATTCCTGGTGCAGAGAATATTCGTTATGTTGTGAAAAAAGAATGGGAATACATTCGTTTTCATTACGACAATCGATCGCGTTATTTTGCTTTCAAGAAAAAGTTTGGTGAGTGTGCCTATTTCAAAACAAATTGTAAGCCTTATTTATTGCAAGATGTGTTGCATTCATTGCATTCTTTGCCTGCCGATAGTGGGCTACCCAGTGACTTATTAGATCAAATCATTGCTGCGTTGAGTTCAACACCGTATGGAATACGTTCGTTGGGTCAACAAGATAAAAATTATCGCATTGAGCAACGCCGTCTCTATCAAGAAACTCAAAACATGACAGATCCGAAGTTAATTGAGACTCGTCAGTTCTATAGAACGTTGCCCTATGTTCGCGTTCAAATGTCAATGAGTCAACTTCATTTTAAAAGCCACAATGAAGATGAACGTTATTTAGGGGATGTTTCAAGAAGCAGTTATTCTCAGTCGTTGCCTGAAGATGTACACAGCGCAATAAGGAAAATGAATAGTAGTCGAGGATTTTCTTCCACGATGCTTGTCGAGTCTACAAAAAATGAATATTACAATCGGCTGCAAGAAGCGATGGAAGGAAATCTGCATGACGTGAAATTTTTAGACGTTGGATGTGGTAATGGAGAAAATTTATTATTTTTTACATCATCACAGCGGATGAAGGTATACGGCATTGATCCCCATGTAGAGATGTCTACTTTATGTAGAACGGCATTGAAAATTTCTGCTGCTAATTATGCGATGAAGCCTGAAAATTTTTTTAAAGAAAGCGCACAAAGTTTTACAAAACGATCAAAATTTCGGGGCTATTTTGATGTGGTAATGATTTCTTTATTCGACATTCCTCTTCAGGAGCGAGATGAATTTTTTAAAGCGATTACGCTTTTATGTAAACCGAATGCCAAAGTAATTATTACCTGTTCAACCATCGAATATGCTGATCCGCAGGCTAAGTTAGATCGCAATTCAGTAGTGCCTCACCTGTTTTCCCATTTTAATGAGATTTCACGAGGCGAATATTCAGAAAAATATACTAAACATCGATTTTTGTTTGTGTGTGAAAAACCAAGATTGACTTATACGAATAAGTCATTGCCACATGCTAAAGTTTGCGGCTCCATTCAGCGGTATTACGTTACACAGTGGGATGACACGAAAGCAGCATTGGTTTTAAGGTTGAATGGCAGTTATGAAATTGACGAACATCATGAGAGAGCTGCTTATGTAATGCTTCCAAGCATTTTACTAAAAAGTAAAGAAGATGGTGGTTATCGTGAAGATTTTGAGTTAGGTCGATCCCGGCTGCGTAAGGATGTGGGGGAAGATAAAATGATCCATTTAAAGCGTCAGTATGCAGGTATCGTTACTATTGAGGTAGGTGCTGATTCTACTGCCTATATGATTACTTACCCCTCTGAGTATAAAAAGTCGCTGGAATTGTTTTTCCAATCCTCCGCAACCATGGACAAAAATGTAGTGACCTCGCCGCAATTTATGCGAGGTATTATTACTCCGCTTAACGAGGGTAAAAAAGAGCTTACAGAGGCGCCACGGTCTGAGGTTGTTGTGAAAAATAACCCTACTAATCAACAGGTTGGTAGGAGGTAGGGCGCATGGGTATCGCAAGGAATGGCCTATAATTTAAGCTATTTCTTGCGTCATCGTCTAAACTTAGATATGATGCCCGCCTAATTTAGTGAGGTTTGCTGCTATGAAGCCAAATATTCATCCACAATATAAAGAAGTAAAAGTCACCTGCAGTTGTGGGGCTGTTTTTTCTACCCGTTCTACGGTTGAGCGTGATCAAATTCATCTTGAAGTCTGCGCTGTTTGCCATCCTTTCTACACAGGAACGCAAAAAATCGTTGATACCGCGGGTCGTGTTGATCGTTTCCGTCAAAAATATGGTAATCGTGGCGGTAGCACTGCTAAGACTGAAGAAAAATAAGTATCTTAAACTCAGTTAAAAAATAAGAAAAATAATGTCTGAAAAATTACGTCAAGCGGCGCTTGACTATCACAGTCATCCTATTCCCGGCAAAATTCGTATTGCGCTTAGTAAACCTACTGAGACGCAATACGATCTTTCTCTTGCTTATACACCAGGCGTGGCTGAACCTGTTAAAGACATTGCGAAACATCCTTCCTCCGCTTATCGCTACACGAATAAAGGTAACCTAGTTGCTGTTATCACCAATGGTACGGCAGTGTTGGGGCTGGGCAATGTGGGCGCTTTAGCCGGTAAACCGGTGATGGAAGGTAAAGCTGCTCTATTTAAAACATTTGCAGATGTGGATGTCTTTGATATCGAAATTGATTGTAATGATCCCTATGAATTGGTGGAAACCATTGCGCGCATTGCGCCTACTTTTGGTGGTATTAATTTAGAAGACATTAAAGCGCCAGAATGCTTCATCGTAGAACGCTTGCTCAAAGAACGGTTAAACATTCCTGTCTTGCATGATGATCAACAAGGCACAGCGATTGTCGTCGGTGCTGCACTATTAAATGCGTTGGAATTACAAGGTAAAACCATCAATACGGTTAAGATAGTATGTTTAGGCGCTGGCGCGGCAGGTATTGCTTCGATGCGTTTGTTAGTCCAACTGGGTGCGCGTAAAGAAAATATTTGTTTGGTAGATCGCGAAGGCGTTATTTATCAAGGTCGTCAAAATCTCACTGAACAAAAACAAGAATTCGCTATAAAAACAGATAAACGTTCGTTAACCGATGCTATGCAAGGTGCGGATGTGTTTATTGGTGTTTCAGGGCCGTTATTGGTAACACCTGAACAAGTTAAGCACATGGCAGAAAAGCCTATTTTATTTGCGCTTTCAAATCCTGTGCCTGAAATCATGCCGGAAGATATTCTGCGTGTCCGTAGTGATAGCATTATTGCTACCGGCCGCAGTGATTATCCGAATCAAGTCAATAATGTGTTATGTTTTCCTTACCTTTTTCGTGGTGCACTCGATGTGCGTGCTACCGCTATTAATGAAGCAATGCAGCTTGCTGCTGTGTATGCCATTCAAGCATTAGCTAAAGAGCCGGTTCCCGAGGACATACTTACTGCTTATGGAATTGAGCGAGGTATTGAATTTGGGCCGGCATATATTCTCCCTAAACCGTTTGATTCACGTCTCAAGCATAAGGTTTCACAAGCCGTTGCTAATGCAGCGATTGAAACCGGTGTGGCGGAACAGGGTCATTCTGTTTAGATTCAAAATGGCATTGCAACGTTTCTGCAATGCCATTTTGTTTAGGAAAATTATTTCGGTCGAAATTTAGTTTCCATTTTTTCTGCAACATAACTCATGACAGTAATAGCAGAGGCTATCCGTGTACTGCGTGGAATTCCTCCTTTAAAAAATCCATAGATTCCTTTTTCCGAATATACTTTTTGAGCAGCGTTCGCAAAGCTTAGAGGACGTGAAACGGGTGAAGATTGTTGCATGGTTTTAATAGTGTCTATTCCTTGTGTAGCGGTAGAGGCGCCGATACCTGCACCTGTGCCAGCCGTTACTGATAAAAAGAAATCATTGTCGATGTAAGGCTTCAAAAGATCTTTAATTAAAGGCGTTCCGGCTAAAAAGCAGGCAGTAAAAGGCCCCTCACGTAACATCGTCGCAGGCAACCCCCTCACTAAAGCACGGTAGCCTCCTTCCTGAATAATATATTGCCCAGCTTCAAAAAAACTTTTCTTTTGGATGCCTTGTTGGGTCATGATCATTTCGGTGGGTGCAGATACAAATGCAGAACCTATTCCTGCCAAAAAAGCACAACGAATTTGCTGTTCTTGAGTGAATGGCGATGTGGAATAAAAAATATCTTTAATAAATTGATTCAAACCCACTTGCACAGCCGTAATGGGAATCATGCTGGAAACATTGGGTATGATTCCTCGATATAATACGGAAGGGCGAAATGTAAAAGGCTCCTGTTGTTGTATGCGCGTTTTTATCGACCACAAAGGATGGTTAATGGCTACTTCCGTGCCGCCAGCAATGCTGCCGATGATGATGCTTTGTTGCAAAGTAATTTTCTTTGGATTGTCTGATGAAGATGCTTCCATCGATTTAGATGCGACTTCTCTAGATTGAGACATGAAAATAGTCCTCAACGAATTATAATTGATTGGTTATAGTAAATTGTTGATTATCAAATATCCCCTAGAGAGGGCGATAATCAATGAAATAACCACTCTAGGGATAATAGGATTTGATGCTAAGAAGAAGTACTGGAAATGAACATGCATGCGATAGTATACAAGGCATTACCGAGTGAGTTAAAAACAGTGATCTAGAAGCTGCATGTAAATAAGTCATCTTTCGAACTTAATTTATTGCACGCTAAATTGCAATAAAAAATTTAGCATGAGGTGGCAATTAAAAGACAAAATAGTGAATCGCTTCCGGTTCATAGTTGTTTTCGGATGTGTTCATGCCGATTTTCGTTAATGCCTGTACTAATTGTTCTCGATTACTATCATGCTTAATAAGATCTAAAGGCGTGAGTCCATTTTTATCCAGAGGATTCACATCATAGCCCTTCATGTGCATCCATCGAATGAATGCAGGGAGAATATGAATTTCTGAGGATTGCCATTCTTTGGAGGGGGTAATATAGACTCCTTCCATCCCCGCCAATAAAACATGTAAGAATGTCCTGCCGGTTGCATCAGCGGCTAATGGATTTTTAACACGATCTAGCCATTGATATAGATATTTTATTTTTCGGTATTGAGCAGCAAAATGTAGTGTAGAAATTTTCTGTGAGTCACATACATCAACGTTCGCGTCTCGATTAATAAGTTGGTCTACCAGTGCTGTGTTATTGTTTTTAAGCGCTTTTAAAATGGGATAATGACCATTGTCGCCAGCATTGATATTTACTGCGATAGGGGTGTTTAAAAAAATATCGATACTATTTTTGCCATTGTCTAAAGCTAAATAAAAAGCAGACTCACCTGCTTCTGTGAGTATATTTGGATCTGCGCCGTGTGCTAAAAGATTTTTAACGGGTTGCCACTGACATGCATGTCGATTTTTAGTTTTGTCCAAGGATTGAATGGCGTGATGCAAAGCTGTGTGCCCTTGATTATCTTGCGCATTGATATCAAATGTTTTACTTTCTAACAAATAATCGGTGACTGCTGGGGCTGACTTTTCTGTCGCAATGTGAAGAAGATTTTTTCCCGAAGACTTATTTTTTGTAATGTCAGCATTGAGTCTGATGAGTAATTTCAATGTATCAACGGAATTGAAAGCGGCAGCAAGTTCAGCACAAGAAAAATGATTTTTATAATAAGCAGAATAAATTAGTTGATTAATATTGAAGCCCATTTCCAAGCAAATTTGTGTCAATTGAACAGAATTCGAAGCGATCAGCGATCCAAAAAAATGAATGGAGCTTGCATCATCTTTAGAGAAATGGCTAGGAATGGCCGCAAGACCTTGATGCGTTCGCCGTTCCAGTAAGCCATGTTCAGCTTCAATTTGATTTTCATTGATGGGGAAAAAGTTTTTCAGTTTGAAGCCGCCGTTACCCGTGATGCATTGTTGTTCACAGCGGTTGTGATAGTGATAACCTATCGTAGGAGCGTGTGAATTTTTACTGCCCACGTTAGATCGTCCTTGCAAGACATGAATCAACTCATGTGCAACAGTTACAAAAAAAGGTAGCTGAGTAATATATTCTTTACCCTTATCATTTTTAAAAAGAAAATAATTTTGTTTATTACGTTTAAGATAAACACACTGCCCTATTGCTGAAGAATTGGGGTGGCTAGAAGTGGGTTCAAGAATGTTTAGGGTTAGATTCTCTGTTTGAACCATTTGTATTAATTGTTTTATTAATTTTCTACCGGTTTCCGTGCGAACTAATGTTTGCACTGCCAGTAATACATCTCGCAAAAATGGTGAAGATCCTTCTATTTTAATAGCACCTTTCTGTTTTTGATTAGGGTTAGGCAGAGGGTCATGAGTAGCGTTGACTAAATGCGTAATGCGCACAAATTCGCGATAGGTTTGGTCGGCTTCGTTTTGCAAATGGAGCAAGATATCGTCAGTAGACGATAAACGATTCATTGCTTTGGCTCCACTAAAAGCATCCGCGGGTTGAAATTCATAACTTTTCATAAGGTAGGCCCATCCCAATAAATTGTATAATATTTTATCATATACAGTTAAATGGTCAATAAATATCTTGCATTTAAGTTCTTGAAAATAATAGGACGGTCTTGAGATATAATGCCAGGATGTCTAAAACATTACGGAGGATGTTGGCAATGACTCGTTTAGCTAGGATTATTTCGTGCTTCATTTTATTCGTTAGCAGTCTTTTTTCCAGTATAAGTTTTGCAAATGCTAACACGATCAACATTCCCATTCTTTGCTACCACAATTTAAATCCTACTAAGCCTGGTAGCATGAATATGACACCCAAGAAATTTGAATCACAAATTAAATGGATTAAAGATAATGGATTTACAGTGATTCCTTTAAAAGATGCGGTGGCTTATTTGGCAGGTAAGCGTAATTCATTGCCGCCTAAATCAGTAGTCATTACTGCTGATGATGGCTGGAAGTCAGATTATACGTACATGTTGCCGATCGCAAAAAAATACAATATCCCTATGACGTTATTCATTTATCCGGCGACCATTTCAGAAGGAAAAAATGCGATGACGTGGGAAGAAGTGAAAGAAATGCAGCAAACAGGCCTTTTTGATATTCAAGGACATACCTATTGGCATCCCAATTTCAAACATGAGAAAAAAAGATTATCCCCAACAGACTATAACCAATTTGTGCAAAAACAATTGGCAGGTTCTAAAAAAGTATTGGAAGATAAATTAGGCACAAAAATCACTTTATTAGCATGGCCCTTTGGTATTTACGATGCTTATTTGGAGCAACAAGCGGCAGAAGCGGGTTATGAAATGGCATTTAGTATTGATGCCAAAGCAGCCAATCGCGGCTTTAGACCGATGGCCCAACCTCGGTTCATGATCGTCGATGGACTTACAGAAAAAACATTTGAAAAAATCGTGGAAAGAGCGAATTAACGTTAACGAAAATGTACCCGGATCAAATGTTTTTTATTTCATCCGGGGTATCTTTATAGCTTTATTGCTGCTTCTAAACGCTGGAAGCGCTTTTCACTACTGGCTTCAATGTTTTGCGTCGCTTGAAATAGATTCGTTTTCAATAACGCTTGAATACCTTTTTTATTTTTGTCTGTGATTTCAATGAAACCATCAGGCTCCGCTCGGTATTTAAGCGTGGGTGCAACATTGTTGGAGGCTTGATAAATATCTAAAAATAATTGCCTCGAGACTTGATCGCTTTCTGGTTCTTGTATAAGTTGTTCGCGCGGTTTAATAACAATAACATGATTACGTTGTGATGTATCAAATGCGTCTTTGAATAATTTGTATGTTGGTACATATGTGTTCTCTTCAGTATCGGAGTCAGAATCAGTTTTACCAGATTCCTCTTCAAAGATGGTAACTTCTAGATCATCAATTTGTTTCTTATAATCGTTGATAAATGGCTGTGCAATGCGATGTGCGACGCCAGCAAAAAATACGCTGACGCCAGCGAGTAGTGCAGCAGCAGTGAGTTTAATTACAATAAAAGGACTTGCTAAAAGAAAAGTCGTAGCATGGACAATAGGGCTAGATTCAGAAGCTGCATCATATGCTATGTCTGCAAGAAGCCCTAAAGGAAAAATGTAATCTAAAAGGCCTAGCTGTATTGCATTCGATTCCCCAATATCCCCATAAAACACACGAAATGCATCTGCCATGCGTTCAACAAAAGAAGATCGTATGAATCGAGTTAATGGATAATGTTGCGTTTCTCGTAAATGCGCAAAAGAATTCCATGTGATGTTTGATTTTTTCGAAGATTGAAATACTAGCATTTTATAAGGAATAAGCATGCCTTGATAGTGATTGGCTTTCCATGGTTCAAAGTAAGTTTGTTGTAGTTCTTGTAAGATCGGATCATTATCAAGATACGTATTTTCATCGTCACTATCACTATCACTTACACTTTTACCTTTACCATTTCCAAAACCATCATCAATATCAAAAGTGATGCAGCGTGTTTCTAGTTGGGTTTGATCGCCATAATGAAGGACAAAATTAATGCCTTCTTTTTGGAAAAGAATCGCTTTTTGTTGAGGCAAATGCAGGGCGCAGGATATACCAGCATCTTCTGCACGCAACTGACATAGGAGGGAAAGCGCTTGCCTTTCACTGAAAGGCGGAAGTACGGGAGGGTTTTTCTCTTCTTCTTCATCATCAGATTCAATAACGTTATTTCCCGAAACATGATTGACGTAATCTCTCACTTCATTGATTTCTGGAACAACAATAGGGTCTTGAATGGATGCTTGTTTTTTTTCTAATTCTTCTTCAAGTACTCTGACCGGAGGGAAAATATTGATGCTGGAATCACTACCTTCTGATGAAACGTCAATAGTCAGTTTGCCATTAATGGCTCTATTAAATAACTTTGGTAAATCGTTACATGTAAGGCCAGCGTCTGCCTTAAGGCTATTGATACGGTCCATGTGTACATAACAATTATATTGTTTAATAGCATTGATGTAATTTGTATTTGAAATATCAATTTTGTAAGTAGATCGCATCAATTCATCTCGTGTGTTGTGGAAGCCAATAAGAATAGGCTTTTGATTAAAAATTATTCAATTATAATAAGGCATTAATCTTACGGTAATATTAAGACGTGCAGTTTGCCTGTGTTTTTTTATTCTGTCTTATCTACCCATTTGGAAACGGAATCTGGGTAACGTTCGCCTTCAAAATGGAAGGAGGTGAGCAAGCGATTTAATTCATCCCAAGCAGAGGCGGGTAAATTTACCTTCACTGCGCCCACATTTTCTTCGAGGTAATGAATGCGCTTGGTGCCTGGGATCGGCACAATGTCTTTACCTTGATGCAATAACCAAGCCAGCGCAAGTTGAGGAGGGGTGATGTGATGATCTTCACTAAATTGCGTAATTAAATCGACAAATTGTAAATTGTGCTGAAGATTATCGCCTTGCAATCGAGGCAGGGTGTTACGAAAATCAGCAGACGTTAATCCACTTAAATTTTTAATTTTTCCCGTTAAAAATCCACGTCCCAACGGGCTAAATGGTACAAAGCCAATGCCTAATGCACGCACGGTGGGTAATATTTTCTTTTCCACATCTCTATCCCAAAAAGAATATTCGGATTGTAATGCCGTGATGGGATAAACAGCATGTGCGCGACGCAGTGTGCCGGGACCTACTTCAGAAAGACCAATGTAGCGCACTTTACCTGCTTTTACTAAATCGGCGAGGGTTTGAATGGTTTCTTCGATAGGTACATTAGGATCTAAACGGTGTTGATAATAAAGATCAATGTAATCAGTTTTTAATCGCTTCAATGAACCTTCAATGGATTGTTTAATATGTTCGGGTTTACTATTAACACCACAGATTTGATTGTTATCATCCCAGTTAAAACCAAATTTAGTGGCGATAATAATTTTATCGCGCGGTTTTCCTTGTAAGGCTCGACCGATGAGTGTTTCATTATTGAAAGGACCGTACACTTCAGCGGTATCTAAAAAATTAATACCTAATGCCAGCGCGCGATGGATAACTTTTATCGACTCCTCCTCATTGCTTGGACCATAGGCCCAAGAAAGTCCCATGCATCCAAGACCGAGTGCAGATACTTCTAAACCTTGTTGCCCCAATTTGCGTTTTTCCATAATCCAAACTCCTTTTGACAATAGTGATAGTTGCTTGATGCAATAATAACATAATTTTATTTTTTAGATGTTGGTATTTTATGTTTTTGAAGTGCGTCTTTAGTGTCTTCATGCAAATTTTGTGAAAGTGGTTTGAAGAAATTAATACTGGTGCCACCAGTATCATAAAGTCGTTTGGCTACCAGTAATCCTGTGGTGATAAAGCCGACGCCAGCCAAGATGCTGACGATGGAAGCTATTTTTAAACCATATTCAAGCTGAGAACGGCGACGGCGATGAGTATCTTCAAAAACCAATCGGGTAGAGATGCTATAGTTTGAACTATCAAATTTGTGCGTAAAAAGTTCGAGAGCTGGTTTGGCATTTTCACTCTCAAGCGGGTGCCGCAATTCTTCAGCTTTTGTTTGTTTCGCATAACCATATAAGAGTGCATACATGGGTTTTAAACACTCAGTGGCTTTCATGATCGATTGAAAATCTTGTTTGTTTTTGAGATTGTTGTCGTTTTGTAGGTGAGTTCTCGCAATATTTTCGATCATTTCTACACAAGCAAAAATTTTATTAGGTGTGGTGGCATAGTAACCTAGCTCAGGTTCTAGCATTTTCATGAAATCTTCATAGTCAAACATATTGTGATCATCTTTTATTGGAGTAAGTGTTTCTTCTAATTTATCAAACAAAGTTTTTACTATTATTAACAATGGTTCTAAAACTTTTTCTGGTGTGATGGATGTTTTTAAGAAAGCAGTCATTTCTTGTGACCCCCGCTCAGCTTCAGAGGCAACGCTAATGTTTTCGGTATAACGGTTTTTTATTTCTGCACCAATCGATTGTATGTGTGAATTATCAATACCTAATTGTTGATTGATGTAAGCAATGTTGGTTAGAAACCAATTGTTAAAACCTTTATGTTGAACTCCACCGCCAAATTCCGTCTTAGACACTATTAAATGCTTTGAACCGACAAGACGAATGCCTTCACGATTTGGACGCAAGTTTTTAGTTTGATTTTTAAGATGATTAATGTATCTATCAAACATCTTTTTTATTTGAATTTGTGCTTTTTGATAGTCTTTTTGTGTTGGTTCTTGTTTCTGTCGTGATGCCATACATAATTCCTTAATGGTTAATTTATGTTGGTCGCATTATTTTTTCAAAGATCGTTTTATGTCTTTAGAAAAAGAAACACCGCGCAATTCCTTTTCGGACTTCCAAAATTTATGCGATCCGGTTTTGGCAAGTGATTCTGCTTTTTTTGCGCTATAGGTTAATGTAAAAGCCGCTTTTAAAATTCGAGCAAATTGTTTTAAAAATCGTATTGCTTTGGCATCTTCATCTTGTTTGAGAATAGGTTTTGCTTTTTTTAATGCCGCTTCGATTTTTTCTTGGACAGGTTGATCTTTAATAGCAGTTATCTCGTCTAACGCCTGACGTAAGTCACGTAAAGCGGAAATTTTAGCATCAATAAGATTCTTGTGTTTTATGTCCTTAAGGGGATGTTGGGCTAACTCTATGAATAATTCATCGGCATAATCGTAACATAATCGCTTAAGTTGAATCATTACTGGGTCAGTATTTTCTAGGTAAGGTTCAGAAAATTCTTTAAATATAGCGTTCACTTTTTTCGATCCCATAAGGTGATAGGCAAGTTCCTTCATGTGCTTTTCAGGATTTTCAGGGATTTCGTCAAAAAATTGCCTGTAAAAATTGAAGGTATTATCAGGATTCGTCCAATCTGGAAAAAGCGCATAGAGTATTTGGAAGTCTTTATCATCAACAAGAACATTATGAAATTCTTTTGGGTTTTGAGTGCGATATTGTTTAATAGCTTCTAAGCTCTTATCAATATCAATTTTCTCATTTTCATCGAATAGGGCATTATATATATTGGATAAGGTATTTCTTGCCTCAATTTGAAAAGAGGTAAAGTGTATCCGAGAATATTCTTCTTTCTCTTTTTTTTCTCCCATGGCAATCTCAAGATTTGTTTGACTAATAGTGGGAAGAGTAAAGGCGGTATACATCCTGCCGTTTGTATGTAAAGCATCAAGGGTTTGCTTGGTTTTAATAATGGGTACATCATTAAGGTAAATAACAAATGTTCGATTTGAAAAATCGATATATTCTTCCTGATAACGGATGTTATTTTTATCTGGTAAAGTTAAGTAACTTAGAGTATGAGATGAGCCACCACCTATGTTCTTTATTTCTTTGAAATTTAATATAATTCCCGCTTTTTCTTCAAGCATTGTAAATAGATTGCTTTCACTAGGAGCAATAACTTCAGTAATTTTAAATGGATCAAAATATATTGGTATATCTTTTGGCATAGTATGTCTCGTATTAAGTCATTGTTATAAAATTACGCTTTGGGTTTCTTTATACCCGCTGCTTTTTTTAACTCTCTAATGAATTTTTTACCCTGCAATTCTTGTTCGGATTTCCAAAACTTATGAGAACCTGTTTCAGCTAATGATTCGGCTTTTTTTGTACTGTAACTTCGAGTCAATGCCGCTTTTATGATGCGCGCAAATTGTTTTAAAAATCGAATAGCTTTATAGTCTTGGTCTTGTTTTAGAATGGGTGCAACTTTTTTAAGTGCTTCGTTAATCTTTTGATTGGCATTGGGTTCGCTTAACGAGCTTGTTGTGTCATCAATAGCTTTGCGTAATTCTTTTAAGGCTTCGATTTTTTCTTCGGTTACTCTGGTAAGACGATTCGTATCATAATTATTGTGTTTATATAATTCAGTTGCATAGTCATAACATAAATCTTTTAAACGCAGCAAAGCTGGATCTTCGTTTTCTTGCGGAGCAGGTGTGGAAGTTAAACTAGGCATGGGTATTCTAGCTGCCTCCAAAATGCTAGTAACCATTAATAATTTCTGATCACGATTGATTACTTCTAGGCAAGCATATGGATTTTCAATGTAGTATTTAAAAAGCAAATTTTTATTATAGTCAGAGTCGGCAGCGTTTTGAGTAACATTGTTAAGAAAATTGTAAAGCTTCAAAAGAGATTTTTCGACCTTTTTTTGAAAAGGGTCATCGCTGATAAGGGTGAATTCATCTTGATTTGCATCGTCGTTAACATAATGATTAACATAGGCAGAAGAGCCATGAGCTTGATTATAAGGTGAAATCTTTTGATTGATAGTGATGAGAGGCATGTCGTTTTCATCGTAAATGCTAAATGTGCGACGATCGAAGTCAATGTAATGGGTTGTACAACGAACATTTTCCGGAACTTCGAGATAAATAAAATAAGGTATACCTACTTCTTCTACTACATTAAATCCAAATTTTTCAAAGCGCGCTTTTATAGGTTGGAAGATATCTCTCTCTGGATACATATGCCTATATGCAATAGGAATTTGTCTTGTTTTCATGTCATCCTCATGGCTGATAATAATATAATCATTTGTTAATGATTATATTATAATTTTTGCACTACCTCATCTAGAGTATAGTAGGTTTTTGTAACAAATTGGCTTGCGGGTTATGAAATGGAAATTATTAATAATCAACAGATTATGATGGTAATGACTTAAATGGATTGCTTCGTCGCTTCGCTCCTCGCAATGACGGTGACGCGAGCAATAGACGATCTGTTAAATATAGCCCGGATGAAATGTTTTTATTTCATCCCTCGCAATGATGGCGACGAGCAATAGACGATCTGTTAAATGTAGCCCGGATGAAATGTTTTTTATTTCATCCGGGGTTATATGAAGTTATATATTCATTAAAAAATAGTTTGCCATTTGATTTATTTTGTAAGAAGATACACTCCTTTCAACAAGCACCAATCTAAATTCTTAGCGATTCCCACTGCAAATACTAAATTGTTATAAGACGTTTAATTTCAGCATTTAGTTGCTTTGCACTTCAATTTTTTCCATAACAGATTTTCAAGAAATTTTAACAAATCACTTGTTTAATTACCGTCTAATTATTAATAAATAAAAAATAAATCCTATGAATACTGTATACGATTTGATAGGCGTTGGCATTGGCCCGTCTAACTTGAGTTTGGCTGCATTATTGCATCCTTTAGGTAGGGTCAATAGTGTATTTTTCGATAAAAAATATAAATTTGTCTGGCATGAAGGCATGTTGCTGCCGGGAGCAGCGTTGCAAGTGCATTATTTAAAAGACCTCGTGTCTTTAATTGATCCGACGAACAGGTTTTCATTTGTTGCCTATTTGTCAGCAAATAAGCGCCTACATCAATTTATTAATGCCCATTTTACCAATGTAACGCGTTTGGAATTTAATAACTATTACCAATGGGTAGCTGAATCATTGCGAAATTTAAGATTTGGATATCATGTTCACGAAATGCAAGTGCAAAATAGAAAATTGGCTATTTATGCTAACAATGACAAGTTTGTAACAAAAAATGTTGTGATGGGTTGTGGGTTGAATAAATCAATACCTGCTTGTGCAGAAAAAAAATTATGTGACTCTGTTATTCATTCTGGTGATTTTTTATCCCTCAAAAATAAAATTAAAAATAAAAATATTGTTATTATTGGCGGTGGACAATCAGGCGCTGAGATACTTTTAAATATTTTATCTAAAGAAGAGCGTCCTCAAAGTGTGAGTTGGGTGTCGAGACGAGATAACTTTTTACCTATGGATGACTCTCCTTTCACTAATGAATTGTTTACACCCACCTATAGCGATCGTTTTTATAATTTTCCTTTAGAGAAACGTCGCGAACTTGTTAGTCAACAAAAATTGTTTAGCGATGGAATTTCCTTAAGCACTCTACAATTACTGTATCAAAAAATGTATGAATTAAAATACATAGAAAAAAATCCACTGTGTTATTTAATGCCATCGTTTGAGTTAATCAATTTAACTAAAAATACTACGTCTTGGGTTGTCTCGGTAAAAAATTTGGAAACGGGCAGTGACATTAATCTGCAAGCTGATCTTGTTATATTGTGCACAGGCTATCGCTATGAATTACCGCCTTTTTTGCAATCGATAGAGCATTACCTTAATAAGGATAATGATGGCAATTTAATTATCAATAAAGATTATTCTTTAAGTTGGAATGGCCCAGAAGAATGCCGTCTCTATTTGCAAAATGGTGCATTGCTTTCCAGAGGCGTGGCCGATCCCAATTTGAGTCTTTTAGCGCGAAGAAGTTCTATTATTATTAATAGCCTCCTTGAAGAGAAAATTTATGAAACGCAAGATGACGGAATTTTTGGCTGGGAAGTAAAAGAAATAAACAAAGAGAGTATCTATGCATAATCATACCAATAGCATTTTACCTTTTGTTAAACAATTAGAGAAAAAAACGAGCAAACCGGGTACGTGGGTTAGTTGTATTGATTTAGAGCGTTATGCCAATGATGTGCCATTTAACGTGGCATTGTTTACTGTGGAAGCGAATGGAGAATCAATAACGGATGTTCACCGGGTAAAAGAAATTTGGTTAATACAGTCTGGTTTAGGAATGTTGGAATATAATAATCAATGCGGCTATGTAAAAGAGGGAGATATACTTTTTTTTGATTCATTTAAAACACATAAAATAATTAATCATTCGTTAAACGATATTCGTATTTTATCAATTTGGTGGAGCTAGATGCAGGTGGATTATGATTTGGTTATTGTTGGATCCGGTATTATTGGTGCTCATTCATTTTATCAAGCTAGTCAATTAAATCCGCGTTGGAAAATAGCTATCCTTGATAAAAACCTTAAAGGGGGAGGGGTTAGTTTTTTTTCAGCGGGTGTCGATGTGCCTATCGGAAGGAGTATTTTGCATCGTCAATTAACGGATCAAAGTCGATTAATTTATAAAAATTATAAGGATAAATGGAATAATTTTCCAATCAATCCCATCGACACCTTATGGGTGGTGCCGCGTAGTAAGGTTTTAGAATTTAAGAAAAATGTTTCTAATACTATATTTAATGATGGTTCTCAATGGGAATTATCTGGCTTAAATAGTAATCTCACTCTTTCTGCTGCAGATCATTTATTTTGTCAGCAAGGTAATCATTTTGGAAATGTCATGGGGGTTATTAATTTCCTTATTACAGCCACCATGGCGAACACTAGTAATAGAGTGTTAGAAGGTTTCAATGTGCTTACCATTAAAAGGAATAAGGAGGCCTACTGTATTTATTCAAAAAGCGATTATAGGATAAATGCCAATCGAGTTATTGTGACGCTTGGCCCATGGCTAAATAACGTTATGCCAGGTGGTTGGAAACAAAAATTAAAAAAAATAGTATCTCTGCATATTGATGCTCAGCCTACAAAGGATGATAAGTTGATATTTTTTTATGAAACAGGCAATTTTTTGCTGCCTCTTTATGAGCAGGGCTATTGGCTGTTAAGTATCACCAGTTGGGAGTGGGGTGGTGATTTGCATCAAAAACACTTAGATATTACTAACGATGAAATTGAATTGGGAAAAATGTTCCTTAAAAAATATATTCCTACCTTTGCATCAAAGGTGATGGGCGGCAGAGTTTTTTGTGATGGCTATACACACAATCGTATTCCTATTGTTACTAAACACCCTATGATGAATGATGTCATTCTTGTATATGGCGCATCGGGATCGGGTTATCGGTTGGCGCCGGGTCTTGCGGAGCAAGCGTTGCGTTTTTATGAATGAGGACTTTAACTTGATTAAAAAACATTTCTTAATTATTCCAAGTCGACCTACGCCGAATGGAGCATTGCATTTGGGGCATCTTGCCGGACCCTATCTTCGAGCAGACATATTATGTCGGCATTTAAATAGGCTTGGGCATAATGCTAAGATCATTTCTGGTTCGGATGTCTATGATAGTTATGTGCTAGGAAAGGCGGTTGCGGAAAATTCTACGCCTGACGCAATCGTTAATAAATATCATCAGTTAATCATGGAAGATTTGCGTTTGATGGATATTGATGTATGTGCTTATGTGAACATTTTAGATGAAAAATACAAGCAGCAATTCGAAGACATTAATGAAGCAATGATTGATTTTTTACATAAGCAAAATGCAATAATGAAAGTGTCGGAAAATTTTTTAGTTTCTGATAAAAATATACCCATACTAGGATGTTGGATAAAAGGAAAATGCCCCTATTGTTCGGAAAAGGTAGGAGGCTTTTTTTGTGAGAGGTGTGGCAGTCATTTCAAGCCTGAGCAAATCATGCACCCGCGGCCGAGCTTAGATTGGCTTTATACGGTCCGTAACGTTGAATGTGCTTATTTAAAAAATGATTTTCCACAACACATTATCAATGCATTAATGAAAAAAAATATTCCTGCTCAATATGTGGAAATTGTTAAAGAACACATCAAGCGAAATCAGGGTTTATTCCGATTAACTCATCCGGGTTTTTGGGGCGTGAAGTGTCAAAACCATTCAGAGCAAGTCCTCTTCTCTCCGGCTTCTATTATCAATTATTGCTTGTTATATGGTCAGGAATATTGCCGGCAAACTGGTACTTCAATCAATCCATTTTTATCAGAATCATCTGTTTGTACAGTGGCTACATTTGGGAAGGATGCGGCCATACCTTATTTGTATGGAAGTATCAATTTATCCTTAATGATGCCTCAATTTCGAACATTTGATAAATTTTTTATTAATGAATTTTATAATTTGGAAGGTACTAAATTTTCTACCAGTTTAAATCATGCCGTTTGGATTAAAGATTTTATTAATAAACTTAATAATGATTCGGACATGGTGCGTTATTATTTGTCTTTAGTTGATTTAAATCGCACCGGAAATGGGTTCTATTTTTCGGATTTTTTAGCGTTTGTTAATGGTGAATACCACGAACTTCGGGTGTCTTTAAAAGAAATCTTGTCTAATCTTGAAAATAATAAAGATTGTATTAACAAAGAAAGTCCTTTAATAGTCGATGTTCAGCACAAATTAAGCCTTCAAAACGAATTTATTTTTAAAAGCGCAGATTTTGAAGCACATAAAGCATTAAATATTGTGCGTGAATGGCTTCAGTTAAAAGAATCTTTATCTACACCTAATGATTACTATTGGTGGTTAAAGGGATTTTGCTTGCTTGCCTATCCTTTTATTCCGAAATTAACGACTAAGATTTGGAGAATGTTGTCAACTGATGCCTCCTTTCCGCGTTGGGAATGTTTCACTGAAACTGCAATTTAAATTAAGGACAAAGTCTATGCTCTCTAATCAAGCTGAAAAAGTGGTGCTAAAAGCATCTGCATTTTATAAATATCGATTTATTTTGCTTTATATCAATTGTTTTCTTATTTCTTGTTCTTATGGATTTATTTATCTTCTTTCTTTATTTGTATCTAATTATGGTGGGGATGCCATTAATGTAGGAGCTGTTTTAGCCATTGCAGGTGTGGTGACATTAATGTGCGTGGGTTTTTCGGGTGCTATTGCTCAAAAAATAGGTGCTGTGAATGTTTGTATGTTTGGTTCAATCTGCTGTGCATTGGGATTTTTTTTAATTGATCAAGCGCATGGTTTGTCGCTGCTATTTTATAGCTCAGGTTTATTTGTTGGCCTCGGTTGGAGTTTTTATTATGCGGCATCGCCGATGATTATTACGAATCAGGTCGCAGATCAATCGCGAGGTAAATACCTGGGTCATATTGCTGCTTTTGTGGTGCTCGGAACGGGGTGTGGTCCTATTTTAGGAAAATATTTATTAGCAAATGATGTGCCGGTGGCTGCTATTTATAGTTACCCTGCCATGATTGCTATGTTTGCTGCGCTTATGTTTTTTATTCAAAAACCATTATGGCGTGAAGAATTAAAAAATCAAACCCAAGGAAAACAATTTAACTTAATAACAATAATAACGTCTGAAGCCAAATATCCGTTGGTGATGGTATTTTTAGGTGCTTGTATTTTTAGTTCGATGATGAATTTTCAAACTTTATATGCTAATACCAGGCAGCTTGATTACATTGTCTATTATGCAGCATATATGTTTTCTGTGGTGGGTTCGCGACTTGTATTCAGTGGTTTATTAACCCATAAAAATCCCATCAGTGCCTCACCTTATCTGTTGTTACTGATGTGTGTGGGATTACTTGCGATGTTATTAAACACACATAGCGAAATAATTTATGCGCTGAGTGCAATGGCTTTAGGGATCAGTTATGGGTTGGTTTATCCTCTAATTAAAACATACGCTGTCAACGTCACCGCCACGCATTTGCGGCACGAGGTTTTGGCATATTTTACACTTGCATATTTTATAGGTGTTTATTTGTTTCCTTTGCTGGGCGGTTTTGTTATTCGGATCGGTGGTGAAAAGAGTTTTTTGGGCCTTCTTTTAGGGATTTGCATTGTTGACATGGCTATTGGTTATTATCGAGGAAAAGCTAAAAGTAGCATTCTACCTTGATCTTGCTCTATAAATAGGCTAGGTTTTGCCCTCCAAATCATTCAGATGAAATAATCATGCCAGGAAACGAAATAGAAGTTGTAGAAGAAAATAAAACTGAAGTAGCCAATGAGGATGTAGCCGAGGAAGAAACGACAAGAAAGGGAACCTCAAGTGAAAAGGATAGCGCTGATACAAAAGCCTATGTCATTCACGGATCTTTTGTCCAATCGTTTATCACTAATTCTTTAGTGGTCTATAGTGCGCGTTGTGTCGTGGGTGCATTTAATCCACCCGTCACAGACATGGTCAATCTCAATCAAACGTTGAAAGGCTTGCTTGCTTCATCCACGCTTGTATCAACCTGCTTTGCTCAAATTCCCGTGACCAATCGCGTTAATAAAACGGGAGGTAAAAACATAGCCCTCGTGATTATTGGGGTTACATTTACTGGCATGGCCATGGTAACCACGCTTTCTGCGTTTACCGATATTACTACGATTGATGGCTTCGATTGGCGTTGTGCAACCATGCTGGCATCGGGCTATTTAATTGGATTAGGTTCTAGTTTGTTTCCCATGATAGTGAATACGATTAAATGGATGCCAAATCTGAAACATTTTTCTACGGTTCAGTCTGCTTACGGTTCGATTATTGATTCAGCAAGCATAACGACGCCTATTATTATTTATTCCTTACAGTCCTATGGCTATGCTGTGCCTTTTGGATTGTTTACCGGGATTGTTGCCCTTGGCGGTATTCTTGGTGCCAAGTTTTTGCAAGCGCCGCCTTATGATCAATTAAAACAAAAATATTCTAAAGCACAAGCAAAGCAATTGGCAATTCAACATGGACAAAGGGAAGGCACTATTCTAGATCATGACGATGCATCGATGTGGAAGCTGATCAAAGAAAACTTGCGATTTATGTCAGATCGTCGTGGACTTGCATTAAGTGGTGTAATGTTTTCAGCCTTAGGTGGTTTTTTTGGCACGGAAACCTTTCTTCCCTCCGCATTAAGTTCGGGTTATGGTTTGAGTCAAGGCGAAGCAATTTATACTGCTTCGATTGCAAACTTGATTCATATCGTATCGCGACTCGTGGCAGGAAAGGTTATTGCAAAGTGGGATAATAAATCGGGTGGACTTAAAGTATTTTTAGCTGGAAATGGTATAACAATTGCGGCCGCACTCCCGTTGGCATTGTGCGATTTGCCACGTTGGGGGCTTTATTCATGCGTGGCAGCGATTAACATGGGATTTGGTCTGTCTCTTGTGCCACCTGTTAATATTTTGCGTATCTGGTCGCAACCAGAGAATGAGAGTCTTGAGCAATTTGATGCGAATAATGTATTTGGTTCTTTAGGTACGATTGGAACCATGGGTGGCATTTTGCTGCCTTTAGTATTGGGACTGATGGTTGACCAATTGGGTGAAGCGGGCTATCAATATTATTTTCTATTAATCGTTGCTATGACACTGGCCACAGCCATTGCTATCCCGGCGGTTGATTTTAATGTGACGCATAAACAAGGCGAGCGATTTTATGATAAACCCATGGTCTTGTTTAATAACATGCGCAATCGTATAAGAGGGCCGCAATATACTTTTTCGGAAGAAAAGGACTTAGAATATACAGGCCCCGGCGGTCCTTAGGAAGTAAACATGAAAATTGAAAGAAAGGAAACTACTATGAATATTCCACGTTATATCGCAGCTTGTATGGTTTTATTCTTGTTTATTTATGGTTATGAAACACTGGTGCATGGTGTTTTACTTGCTACACTTTATGGTCAAACGCCTACCATTTGGCGTGACTACGATCACATGCTTGCTTATGTGCCGTTTAATGTAGCGATCATGATATTGATTACGCTTTGGCTGACCTTTATTTTTAGTCGTCTTTTTAAAACCAGTGGTTGGAGAAATGGTTTGCGATTTGGATTTTATTTTGGCGTTCTGTCAGGAATCCAAGCCGCGGGTGCTTATTATTATTTGCCTATTTCAGTCACGCTTAGCATTTGTTGGTTTATTGCTAATGTAGTGGAAGGCTTAGTGGGTGGAGTGATTATTGGTTTGATTTATCGTCATTAATTGTAGCCCGGATGAAATGTTCTTTATTTCATCCGGGGTTATTCTTTGATGATCACTTCTTATATGTTTGCTGTACAATAGTCTCCGCTTTATCTTCTAGATTTTTGGATAAGGGACTAAAAAAATTGATACTTTGGCCCCCAGAATCGTGATAGCGCTTTGCCGCTAAGATAGCCGATGGAATGATACCTATTCCTATCAAAATGCTAATAACCGATGCCCATTTGAATGCTCTTTCAACAGATGATTGACGGTTTTGTTCCAGAATGGCTTTAAAATCAGCTTGGTGAATTCGGTTAGTAAATGCATTAACGGCGTCTCTAGCTTGATCTTCTTCTTTTTTAGCAACAAATACATTAATAGTGGGCTGCTTATTTTCAAGATCTTCTTTTAATTCTTGTACTGCAAGAACTTTGATAAATTGTTGTAAAGGCGAAACATTATTTTCAATAGCAGCAACGAAGTTTCTAGAAGGATAAGAGCGTTCCTTTAAATAATCGCAATTTTTAAGAATAGCGTTGAGCATTTTATTTAATTCAGCAGAGCTTGCATTGAGAGAAAGTTCTTCAGGTAAGACTGGTGGTGGTGATTGTTGCCCTGCCGGCTGTGCATTGGCATGTATTTTGCCCGCCGTTAAACCGATATAATTACGAATTGCATTTAAATGACTAATAAATTTTTGTTTGTCATCTTTTTCTATCGATGAGTGAAGATTTGAATCTTGCGTTTCATTCTCTGTTATATAAATTCTCTCACTTAAAGCACTATCTCCGGAATATCTAATATTATTAAATGCTTCCAGCATACTATAATTCACCTGTTTGATATCAAAATGTTCTAAGTAACCTTCGCACACTTCTTTTAAATCAGATCGTGCTTTTACGAAATCGACTGATGATTTTTCAGATGATAGTTCATCCTTGGTTTCTGGTTTTTCAGATGATGGTTCTATTTCGGTTTGTTGTTGAGCAAGCGCTTGTGCTGATGCCTTGGCAGAGTCGTTAGTAGATTTCTTTATAGAATCTTCAGTAAGAAGATCGCTTCTCGATAGGGAAGAAGTAAGGTCGTAGTTTATTTTGAGTATTAATGTTGAGTTAAAAGTAGTATATTGATTAAAGTCCTGGCGTGAAGAGTTCATTTCAACAAGCACAAAATATTCTAACTTAGGAACAGCTTCTGGATTTTCGTCGGAGTCAGGTTTGGGGAAAAGGTCTCCGAGCACTTTCAGGCAATTATTAACATCGTTAACTCTATTGGGATCTTGGGCATCAAAAAAAATGCAAATTCGGCGTGGGAAGATTTTCCGTTCAGAGTTTGGAGTGGGCATCAATATTTTTTTTAACTCTTCAATATTGTCAGCGCTACTCATGTATCCATGAGTTTCTACACTTGGTTTGTTGGGATTTTCAAAATAAGTGTTATAAACCAAGTATTTACCATCTATAACACCAATTCCTATATATTCTTTTCGTGTGTTTGCCATGAATAACCCCGTTTAATTATTATCATTTTTCTATAAGCTAAAATTTAAGGCAATTATAATTCTTTTTTAAGTATACTCAAATTTTCTAAGTTAATTAAAAGAGCGGCGTCTGCTTTAAATAACCAATTGATATTTATTATATTTTCTATGACAAAAGTGCGTGCCAAGGGTTTGATATAATAGAATAATGCACACATTATATACTGTTGGTCATTCTACACATTCCCCGCAAGAGTTTCTTGAGATTTTGCAGGTACATGGCATTACTCATATTGCTGATGTTCGCACCATACCCAAATCACGTCGAATGCCTTGGTTTTCGCAAACCGCATTAAAGCAATCGCTTAAGAAACACAAGATTGGTTATACGCATTTCTTAGCGTTAGGTGGTTTGCGTCATGCGCATAAAGATTCGATTAATTTAGGTTGGCACAATGCTAGTTTTCGTGGATATGCAGATTATATGCAAACGCATGAATTTTTTTTAGCATTGAAAGAATTAAATAATCTTATTAAAAAATCCGCGCGTGTGGCTATCATGTGTGCTGAAGCACTTCCATGGCGTTGTCATCGCTCGTTAATTGCAGATGCTGAAGTAGTGCGACATGTTTGTGTCATGGATATTATGAGTAAAACTTCTTTGCATAAACATGAACTAACGCCATTTGCAGTGGTTGATAGACACACAAGACCGATTAAGGTTTATTATCCCGCTCCCCTTGGATAGTTTTTTTCATCCTGTGTTACAATAAAGTCATTCTTATTTGATAAGGACGTTAAATATGAAGAAATCTGTATTTATTCCTGTTGTCTTGTTAGCCCTTGGGTTTGCTGCCACCTCTTCAGAAGCTTGTACATCGTTCATTGTTAAATCCAGTGATAGCAGTTATGTGTACGGTCGAACGCTTGAATTTGGAGTAAATCTTGAATCGGTGCCCATTGCTATTCCTCGTAACTTTGATTATCACGGCACGGGGGTGAATGGACAAGCAGGGAAAACTTGGAAAACCAAGTACGGTGCGATAGGAATGAATGGGATTCACCTGCCTATCTTGGTGGATGGTGTTAATGAAAAAGGCATGACAGGCGGTATGTTGTATGCGCCTAACACAGCCCAATATCAAGATGTTACGCCGCAGCAGTCAGCAAATTCGATTGCATCTTATGAAATGCTAACGTATGCATTAACTAATTTCGCAACCGTTGATGAAGTAAAAGCAGGTTTTCAAAAGATTATGATTAACAAAACAGGTCACGCACCTTTCAAGGGCACTGTACCTATTCATATGACATTGCATGATGCGACGGGAAAAAGCATTGTGATTGAATACAATGGTGGAAAATTATTTATTTATGATAACCCCACGGGTGTAATGACGAATGATCCTAATTTTGCTTATCAACTGGCTAATATAGGACAATTTGCAAACTTAAGTCCTAAAGAATCCAATCCTCTACAAGTGAATGGCGCAACATTTACACCACCTTCATCGGGCAGTGGATTGCACGGTATTCCAGGTGATTCCCTTTCACCTTCACGGTTTATACGCGCGCTTTTTTATTCAATGTCGGCGCCCACCAATGCAACGGCTGATAAACAAGTCGCTCTTGTATTTCACATATTGAATAATTTTGATATTCCACCTGGCTCAATACAACTTTCTGCTGCAAACCCTTATGGCGGTGGTACTGGTGGTTTTGAAAAGACAGAATGGTCATCCGTCGTTGATGCAAAAAATCTGGTTTATTATATAAGAACCTATGAAAACCAAACGGTTCAAGCATTGGCGATGAAGAATATTGATTTGAGTGCGAAAGAAGTTAAAACTTTCACATTGTCAACCGAAGAAGCAAGAATTGAAATTAAATAAGTAAACTGTATCGGATGAAATGCATTGCGTTTCATCCGACTTTTTTAGGCATCCTGCTAATTCTGTGTCGATAAAATTTGGTTTATTTTTGCTGCACAAATGAAATCATTTTCTGTTAAATTTTTAATACTATGTGTGCTATAACGAACATGGCAGTAGTTATAACCCACCTCTAAATCTGGATGATGATTTTCTTGATTAGCAATCCAAGCAATAGCGTTAACAAAGCTCATGGTTTGATAAAAATTTTTAAAACTAAAATGACGCTCAATAGCTGTTGATGTTTTATTTAATTGCCATGCAGGTGTTTGTTTTAATAAGGCTTCTTTTTCCTCCGCCGATAAAAGCTTGGCGCCATTTTCACAAACAAGGCAGTGTTTTTCTGATAATGTAGTCATAAATAATAATTCTCCAAAAAGATTAACAAGGATGTCGGGGAATGATTGTATTTTGATATTGCACTTCGCGTATTAATCTAATTAAATCCATGTGAATTAACTCATACAGTTGATCAAAATGATTAATAATAAAATACACAGGTTGAATTTTATCAATGTGATAATTGGTCTGTAAGGCATTTATCACATTAAAAGGAAGACGGGTTGGTTCTTGGCTTTCTAAACTATATACCGTTTCTTTGGGTGAAGACAAAATTCCTCCGCCGTAGGCGCGTAATCCTTGCGGCGTTTGAATAAGGCCAAATTCAATAGTAAACCAAAATAAACGTGCCAATAAAACACGTTCTTCGGCTGTTGCTTTTAGTCCAAGTTTGCCATACGCATATACAAAATCAGCATAAGCTTGATTGGTTAACAAAGGGCAATGCCCAAAAATTTCGTGAAAAATATCAGGCTCTTTAATGTAATCCAGATCTTCTTCCCTTCGTATAAAAGTGGCAGCCGGAAAGCGTTTTTGTGAGAGCAATTCAAAAAATCGATCAAAAGAAATAATGGCTTCAACAGGTTCTAGTTGCCAGCCAGTTGTTTGTTGCAACATAACAGACACTTCAGGACACTGTGGAATTTTATTATGTGGAAAATTCAGCAGGTGTAAGCCGGCAATAAATTCATCACAAGCACGGTTCTTAATTACGTCCATTTGACGGGTAATTAAAATATGCCACGTGTTATTTTCATCGATCGTGTAATCAACAATACCTTGTTTATTAGCAGTTTTTGCTATATATGACGCAATATTAATAAGCATAACTCACCTCTTGTGGGGATGATAATTGAAGTAATTTGAATGTAGGGTGTAAGTTATTATCTGCCAGTGGGCAGATAATAGTTTGCATAATAAGCGTATTGCACCAAACCCATCGATCTGGCTGAAAAGAACTTACTTATAAAGGGAGTAAAGATTATCATTTTGAGATTATAGAGGCCTATTTAGTGAAAGATCAAGCTTCTGGGCTGCTATTTAAATAGTGAGCGAAATTCTCGCTCCCCTTGACCTGTTACAAAAAGAACAGGATGATTGATTCCTTTGCAATGCATGCGTTTTTACAACGAACAATGCAGACTCAATAAATTTTGTAACAGGGACCATCCAGTATGAAGCAAATGGCTTTAAGAAAGGGAATTGTATTCACCTTTATCTCTCATATCATTGCATTAATCCTTTTATCACTCATTGCCTTTGGTCGAAATTACGGTTTATTTTTTGCGGGTAACGATGGCCCGACGAATGTGGCATTAGCGAAAGAACAGTTGGCTTTTTATGGCATGACACCACATTTGCACAGTAACTTTCTTCAAGGCCTTGCCAATTTATCAGCCCACCTTAATTTGACGCTGCAACCTGGTTATTGGATGGTTAATTATCACGGCAATTTTGCGCTTGTTCTTTTATATACTTGGTTTGCTACGCAAGTATTCTTGAGTGTGTTGCTGATTGGTTGGAATTATGCTTTTTCTTCGAGAATTTGCTATGCGGCTGCTTGGTTGTTAACACTATTAATGTTTCCGTATTTTACGTCTTTTCAGATCTATACCATCACGGCGGCTTCGCCTTATTTTATAACCATCTTATTAGTATTCGCTGTTTTGAACATAGCCATTACCCATATCGGTAATAGCCGCTGGCAAGCATCGCTGGGTTATTTAGTCTTGTTACTGGGTGGTATAGCCAGCGTATTGATATGGTTTCCTGCGAATTTGATGTTGCTATTTCCTGTCCTTTTGGCAACGACGCTTCATACCTATCTAACGACATCTAATAAAACAATTTTAATTCGAAAAACAGCGCTTCTAGTGGTTGCTTTTTTATTGTGCGTGGTAATGGGGTGGGTTGAGTATTCCGTTGGTTTGATTTTAAATACCGCCGCTTCTTTTTTTAAAACTGAAATGGGTCCTTCTATTCCACCTTCATTGGAATACGTATCACTTCTCTTCCAAGGACAAATTGCAGATAGACCCACAGGGCCATGGCTATTTTGTTTTTCCGTCATGGGTTGTTTCGTTGCCATGTATGCTTCACGTAAATTTCGCTCATTGGCCATGACAGTTTTGGGTGCGCAATTATTCATTGTGGGTCTGGGCGCTTTAGGGGTGATGTTTATAAATCCATGGGTAGCACCTTCGCCGGTGTATTTTGAAGTAGTGTTATTTCCCTTTTATGCACTGTTTACTTGCTATTTTTTTGCGGCTCTTTTTTCGCGTATCCTGCCTACGTTGATGGCGGCCCGTGTTAATTCAAATTTATCCATGGGCAGTTATTTTCTTTTAGTGATCATGGTGATTGCAGTGGTAAGCATTCAACCCAAGCGACATCGAATTGGCTTTGCTCTGCATCCAACGTCGACCGTGCTAACGGATATTTTGGAAAATGAAATTGGCTTGGCGAACTCGGATATTTTTGCTGGTAGGGTAGTTTCGCTCCATCCGCATCAAAGCATGCATGATCAATTTTGTTATGCGGCAGCGCTTGATCGATTGATAGGCAATGATCACCAAACGACAGGATTGTGGCTGAAATCTATTCCGACGCTTAATGAATACAACCCTTTAATCACGCCTGGTTTTTATACCATCTATCGACAATTATTATCCGATCGTACTGATCTACCGGATAGAAACTGGACCAGTTTTAATGTGATCAATTTAAAAGTGCTTAAATTATTGGGCGTTCGTTTTATTTTATCGACGACACCTGTTATCAATGGCGCGGTGCAACGGGCAGTATTGGTGGTTGATAAAGACCTTCCGCCGTTGCGGTTATTTGAACAGAAAGGCGCAAACACAGCCGGTATTTCTGCTACTAAACTGTTATATGTGGATAGTGTAAATGATGCTAAAAATGCACTCGCTGCCGATAATTTTGATCTACAAAAAGCCATTGTTATTCATCATTCTTTAATGGAGCAAGCATCGTTTGTACCTGTTATCACGAGTTCATTAAAGATGGGGCATGGGGGATTGCATTTGCAAGCAGAGAGCAAAGGCAAGACGTTGCTTATATTGCCGGTGGAATATAGCCATTGTTTACAAATGAAAACACTTTCAGGTGTTAAACCTAAAATCATGCGCGTAGATATTGCATTGGCAGGCGTACTATTTGACCGTAAAGTGGATGTCATGTTGGATAACCACACAGGATTGTTTGCTAACCCAGGATGTCGAATGCAAGATTATCGTGAGTTTACTGCATTGTGGAAAGGCTCTAGTGCATGCTCTAGCACTTCCACCACGTAATGCGCTTCAGCCAATGACAAATGTGGCCCCATAGGAAGACTAATCACTTCTCGATGTATTTTTTCTGAAATCGATAAATGAAGGTGTCCCATTTCTTCAAAATAAGCCATTTGCTGATGTGGCGGTGTCGGATAATGGATGACAGTTTGAACGCCATTTTCTGCCAATAATTGTTGTAAATGATTGCGATCAGCATGCCGGATTACAAATAAATGCCACACGGGTTTTGCCCATTCAGGCACTTGAGGAAGCGTTATGGGAAGACGAACAAGATTTTTTTGATAAAAAGCGGCAATATTTGCGCGTCGGTCATTCCATTCATCCAATTTTTTAAGTTTTACCCGCAAGATGGCAGCTTGAAGTTCATCAAGACGAGAATTATAGCCTTGCAGGTCATGTTTATATTTAATAGTTGAACCATAATTTCTTAACAACCGTACACGGTGAGCGATGGTTTCATCATTGGTAATGATTGCACCGCCATCTCCAAAAGCACCCAGATTTTTTCCCGGATAAAAACTAAAGCTTGCACCATCACTCAGATGGCCGATCGGTTTGCCTTTATACAAAGCGCCATGAGCTTGCGCGGCATCTTCCAATAAAAGCAGATTGTATTTATCAGCAATGCTGCGCAGTGCATCCATGTCTGCTTGCTGCCCATACAAATGTACAGTCAATATCGCTTTTGTATTTTTGGTAATGCTATTTTCAACTTGATTCGGATCGATATTATAAGTAGCTAAATCAGGCTCCACAGGAACGGGTTTAGCACCTACTTGTGAGATAGCTAACCAAGTGGCTATGTAAGTATTTGCTGGAACAATGACTTCATCACCTTGACCGATGCCATGTGCTTTTAAGAGAAGCGTCAATGCTTCAAGACCATTTGCTACACCGATACAGTATTTTGCATGGCAATACTGCGCAAATTCTTTTTCGAATAAGTCGAGTTGCTCACCTAAAATATAGAAACCCGAATGCATTACATGATGAATAGCCTGATCAATTTCAGTGTCTAATTCGATATAGGATTGCTTAACATCAAGAAAGGGTATTTTCATGGGCGTCATTATTTATAAAATGAATAAAGTCATCATAATTACGTAAGTAGTCACTTTCGTCATAGATATCGGAAGTTAACACTAGGCAAACTGAGCCTGCTCGAAAATTATTGATATCACACCACACATGATTAGCAAGATAAAGGCCTGATGTTGGCGAATCTAAAGTAAATGAACGTTGATTTTTACCATCGTTTAGAGTGACATCAAAACTACCCGCAACCGCAATCAGGAATTGTTTCAGTTTTTTGTGTGCATGTCCGCCGCGTACGGAATTTGTAGGAATGTCGTAGACATAATAAGCACGTTTGATATCAAAGGGAATGTGTTTGGAATTTTCAACAAAGGTCAAATTACCTCTGGGATCTTCGATTTTAGGTAAGTGAATCAGGTTGCATGCCGCAAGTGCCATTTTAGTCTCCTTCCTTTAGTAGATTTCATCGATAACAGATTCTGGGCGTGCATTCACAGAATCAAACGTTCTCCATAAATATTCGCCAATGATTCCTAACATGACGATGATTAAGCCTAACAATAAACAAATTAATGAAACAATGGTAGGAAAGCCAGGCACTGCGAATTTACCTAAAAATGCATTCACAATAATGACCATGGCAAAGAGCATGCTTGATAAAGACACTAACAATCCGGTAGCAGTAATTAATCGAATGGGAATGATTGAAAACCCTAAAATGGAGTTTAGGCATGCAGTAATTTTTTTTTTAAATGTCCATCGAGAGTGATCATGCGGACGTTTAGGACGGTGGTATTCAATAATCGTTGGCTTAAATCCTAACCAATACATATAAAGGGGTGTGTAAATGTTTTTATTAGAATTAATGAGGTAGGGCAATAACGTTTTGTCCATCAATGCAATATCAAAGCCACCCGTGGGGTAAGTTTTATCTACCAGTCGTCGCACGAGCCAATAATAGACTTTTGCAAATAATTGAGTGAGTCTTGGGTCTTCGCGCGTACTGCGCGTGCAAATGGTGAATTTAGACCCTTTTTTCCATTTTTCGATCAGTTGGAAAATTAATTCGGGCGGGTCTTGAAGATCAGCAGCAAGAATCATAAAACAATCGCCTGTAGCGAATCTACATCCGGTTTTGGAGGCGTGAATGGCCCCAAAATTGCGCGTTAGTTTAATAACTTTGGTGTCAGGACGTTGTTCTTTGATCTTCATCAATTCAACGAAGGAGTGGTCTCCTGAACCGTCATCCACAAAGATGAGTTCTAATTTAATTTGTTCATCCAATAACCGAAACTCAACATCACGCAATTTCAAAAACAATGTGGGAAGGGATTTTTCATTAAAATAAACAGGTACGACCACAGAGAGCGTTTTCATTTAAGAAATCTTTCCTTGAAATGCCATAAGGCGTCCTTATTGATGTCGATGTGGTAGAAATCGTGGTTAATGGTTCTACCGCCAAATCCTTCTTTAAATTGAATAAGTCCACGATTTAAATATTGCCCATTATCCTCATTAGAAATACCGAAATCAATATAAGTTTTATGGCTAAAAATGTTATTTATTAAATGATGAAAAACAAGGTCGAGTGCATTTTTTTCTTTTCCTGCACTGCTTGCTGCAATGTATTGGCAATGTGCGACTTCATCGGTTTCATAAATAACGACACCTGCCAGTAATTCATTTTGATCATAACAACAAAAGAGTTTAATCGCTCTAGGAAAACGTCCTGTCAATAACTCAATTTCATCAATCGAATGCACCGGTGTTGCATTGTATTTAGTGGCGAGATTTTCTTCTAAAAGTTGCCAATAGGATTTAAAGCAGATTTCTTTGCGCACATCGAGTGCTAATTTTTGTGCCCCTTTTAATGCGCGTCGTCTGCGTTCTTGCAAAAGAGGAGGCGTAATTCTTTTTAAGGTAGTTAAACTATCACGGCGATAGAGTTTTGCTTGTAATAAAAATAAGGCATATAAATCTTCATTAGCGGGATGCTTATGATAAATGTAAGGCACCGTTTTATAGTAAAACTCGCTAATGCCTTGATCCTGTAAAAAATCAAGGGTTGCCAAAAAAACATCAAGCATGGTTGTTTGCGACATGCTTATATCAGTAATAAATCCACCATACGTTAAGCCTTGATGACTGTATAAGGTGTTGGTTGTTTTATTAGCAGGAAGCAATGCAATGATTTGTTGGTTTTTGTTATAAACAATTAACGAATAATCACTAAATCGATCGGCATGGTAATCCATGTAATCCCTATAGTGAATGAAGGTGCCATTTTTACTGGCAGTTATAAAATCATCCCAGGCCTTTTTTTTGCTAAGATGAAAACGTTCGATGTGATACATGTCAGTTATCTTTATTCTAAAGTGGCGTAGCCAAAACCTGTCTTGCCAAAATCATTTCCATTGTAAAACAAGTAGACATTCTCTTTATATTGAATCAGCGCGGTGTAACACAAGGATTGACTGTCCCAACCTTCGTTAGAAAGGGAAAGTCCGAGTGCATGATCTTTTCTTTCCCAAGCAATACCATCTTGTGATGTTGCATAACCTAAACAATAACCACGATGGCGCGTACGAATGGAGTAATACATTTCGTAGTGAGTATTATGTTTAACAACATAAGGTCGGCCAAAGCTATATTCATTTTCAAATTGAGGATGAAAACAAACCTTACCTTCCGAAGCCCAGTCAATCCCGTTCGCAGATTCTAGATATTTAATGGTATAAAGAGGGTAAGTTTGATCATTGATTGTCGTCCAGTGGCTGCCTGCAACATACCATATTTTAAACGCATGTTTGTCTTTGAGGACATAAGGTCCGCAACGAAAAAACAATTCATTTTCAGTCCGCTCAAGAATAGGGGTGCGTTTGATTTTTTGAAATGATTGGCCACCATCTTTACTGATCGCTAATCCAGAGAGTAGGCGATAACGTATTTTTGTGCCTAATTCAAAACCCACGTAATATAGATATTTATCGCCATTTTCCAAGTTAAGAATACAAGTAGGCGCAACCCCATTTTCGTCAAATGTGCCATGATCACCAATATCTAAGATAGGCTGTTCGGCGACATGCAGAACGTGTGATGGGTTGGCAGCATCGACATCAATATAGCCAATGCGGCTACGCATTTTTTCATCGCAACATCCTATATAAATACGTATCTTATCGCCGATAAGTTCAGGCGTAGGAAGCATGGCGTGTGTTTTTGCCCATTCCCAATCACCGCTAGGTTGATAAATGAGACCGCGTTTTATCCAGGTTCTATTCATGTGCTGTTTCTAATGGTTTAATTTTAAAAAGTTGATAACTTGATATTGAAGCAATTTCTGTATGTTTGGATTTGTAAATTAAACCCGGTTCAGTATTTTTAAATAGGGTTGCACCTGCACCAATGACACAATCTTCAGCAATGGTTACACGATCAGCGAGGGTTGAATTGACCCCAAAAAAACAATTGTCGTTGATTTGGCAATGCCCTGAAATCACCACATGCGAAGATATAAAGCAATTATTACCAATGTTTGAATGATGGCCGATGTGATTGCCACTCCAAAGCACGTTGTTAGCGCCAATTTTAACAAAGGGTTGAATCACATTGTTTTCAAAGATAAAACAATGCTCGCCAATTTCCACATTCTTCCAAATAAAAGCATGCTTGCTGATATAAGAAGCAAGTTTATAGTTGAGTTGTTTGATTTTTTGATACAAACGTGTTCGTAATTGATTGAGCTGACTATAAACCACAGCAACGTAAACATAATAATCCTCAGGATTAAATAATTGCGGCAGATTTTCCAGCGGCACAACAGGCAATTGCATTAAACTGGTTTTTTTTAAATAGGCAGATTCAACGCTAAATGCAACCACATTATAGTCGGAGTCAAATTGAAAGTACTCATAAGCCACTTCGGCAAATGAACTATCACCCACAATAATTAGATTTTTAGTTTTGTTCATTGACAAGTCCTATGTTTACTATCCTACGGTTTAATGACAAGAAAATCTTCGCGGCGATTGGCCATGGGCAATGAATGTGCCTGCGGTAAAAGATACGCATGATAACCAGAAAGCCGAGCACGCATTAATAACGCGTAGACAACCGCATCATCAATTTTATGCGCTTGAAGTTGTGTGTGATGAATAGTTGGTATTGTGCCCGCCCCATGAAATTTTTGATGAAACGCCTCGCCATCGGGTGAAGCCATAAAACGATTGCGCATGGAAATATTCGGAATATCACCAAACAATAATTGTCCTTGATGTTGTAACAGCGAAAGCGATGTATCCATAAAATTGAATAGATTGGCTTCGGAAAATACGTATTGGATAACGCTGTATGCCAAAATAACATCGATTTTGGTTTGATACTGCATAATAAAATCATGCAGTTGATTGGGAAAATAACCGGCTATTTTTGTGATGTAAGGTGTATTCGGTAATTCGCTGAGCATCTCAGCAGAATCTACTAAGATTAAGTGATGTTGCTGTTTTTGACATAATTCAATTAGTAGATGTGTGAGCGCCCCACAACCACAGCCAATATCGAGTACCACTTTATTTTCAGCAGAGAGCGAGGTTAGTTTTTGTTTGATATCATCAAGGATCAAATTTTCTTTATCGAAGCGATAAGTATCAGGAAAGCCAATTTTTTCATGAATCGATAAATTGGAATCTTTAGCCATGAGGCGAAAATCATCAAAGGTTAGGTTTTCAAAACGTTGATAATCGTTGGCTTTCATGTTTCATTCCTAAAAACGATATGTGACTAGAGCCTGTACGGTTTGATTAATGGCTTTGGTAGGTTGTGTATTATTAACAATCACACCGTCAACAACACCATTGAATGGAATGGATTCCCAATGATAAGAAGTGAAGCGGTATTCACCCCTTAAAGACCAATGAGAAATGATTTCAGTTTCCAAACCTGCGCCTAAAAACCAACCGCCGACATTAAATCCTGGGGTACTTAAAAATGTGCTGGGTTCTTGTGGGAGTGCTTCATTCAGATGCGTGTTGCTGAAATAAGTACGTGAATAACCAGCGGTGAGATAAGGTAGCACTATGTAATTAATGGGGTGACCAATACGCGCGCCAATATCCCAATTGCCACTTTCAGTGATTTTGCCGATCAATCCTGGAGTAGGGGAAATATTATTGGTTGCATTGCTACCCAAGGTGCCATCAACAAAAGCACCCACGACCATCGCATTATCAAATTCGTAATCATAACCAGCAAGAATTGTGCCAATAGCACCATACCCGCCATTGTTTGTTGTGGCTGTAACGGCATGCCCCGCTATAGCAGCTTTGGTTTTGAGAATCCAAGTTTCCATACCCACACCTGCGCCAGCATAAAAACCCATCCATTTAGGAAAACCTTCCGGTAAGAAAGTTTGGGCCCCCACAGAGGAACTACCCAATAAAAATAACAATGCGCTCATAATGCGAAGAAGAAAAGATGAATTCCTGAATAGCTGCATAAATCATTCCCTTGTAAAAATTGAACAAGGAATGTTATCACAGGATGAAGGGGAAAAGTCTATCTGAAAATGATGGCCAACAGCGACATTGACTAGAATAATTCTAATGCTTAAACTTCATCGTTGTTTAATAATAAGTCACGAGGATTTGATCCATGCAAAAAAGAACAATAGGCTGCGTTCTATTAGCGATGGCTTTCTCGCACGCAGCTCAAGCAGCAGATTCACACAGTAATTGTGGCCACTTTCATTTACAAATTTCCAACATGACAAGCTCTGTTTGCGTTTTGACAAGTGAAAAAATCAATCATGGTAATATTATTTCATCTCCCCCGATGACGATTATGCCAAATGATTCAAAAGTGTTTGATATGGAACAAACTGGCTTTGGCCCCAGCATTACATTGAGCTACCAATGTGGAAATGAACATATCGCATTTACAAGCAAACAAGATCTTTGTTTCCTTCAGGCAGGTAATATCACCGGAACAATCCTAGATCCTTTGCCAGTGAATATAAATGCTTCCTACACTGCTTTTACCGGCTCTTATTTTTGGAACAAACCAGGAAACATAAACTGGAAAATTATTGAAGAGAGCGGCAAAAAGATAACAGATTGATAGATATGAGATGTAGTTAGGATGAGCTGAGTATATTCGTTTGCTTTTCATTTATCTAATTAAATGAAGTTCTTTAAGTGATAAATGAGGAAAGTTGCAGGATAAAAATATGAAGTCGATTTCCGTTTTTATGGGATCAGAGTTAGGTAACAATAGATTGTATGAACAAGCAGCTGTAGGCTTGGGCCAAGAAATTGCTAAATATGGGCTTAGATTGGTTTATGGGGGTGGAAAGAATGGTTTAATGGGAGTTTTGGCCGATGCTGTATTGAATAGTGGCGGTATGGTTACCGGTGTTATTACACCGTTATTGTACGAAAGCGAAAGTCATAAGCATTTGACGGAATTACTTGTAGTTGAAACCATGCAAGAAAGAAAACTAATGATGGCTCAAATGGCTGATAGCTTTATTATTATGCCAGGAGGACTTGGTACATTAGAGGAATTATTTGAGATCTGGAATGCAGCAAAATTACAAATCATACATAGTAAACCTATAGGATTACTTAATATTAATAATTTCTATGATGCATTATTAGACTTAATCGCGCGCACTATCGATGAAGGTTTTGTAACAGTTAAAAGTCGAACACTAGTTAAAGTATCGGACAATCCAGCTAACCTCCTTAATATGCTGATGTATGAAACTGCATAGATACTACAGAAAAATGATAATCATCTTATTAAATATTTTCTTCCAATTCATGAAGAATTTTTTCAGCTTCATCTATTTGGTTTTCATTGAAAACAAACAGTCCATTTTGAGTTAATAAAGCCGCGGTAACACCTATGCCTGATATTATTGTTCCTGTATATGTGCCATCGTAAATGGAATTATTTCCGCATGACGGACTGTTAGATTTTAGAATTGCTATTTTAATAGAATGTAGCTTTGCGATCTCGAGCGCTTTATTCGCGCCCACTAGAAATGTTGCTGTTCTGTCTATGCCGTTATGAGTTATGACTTTTGCTTTACCATTAAGTACAGCTAAGCCAGTACCACCTTGAATTTCACAAGAAGGACGCGGTATTGGTAATCCAGCGGATACTTCAGGACAAATAGCAATTAGGCGTCCTTCATTTTGCCATTTTTCTAAAGTTTTATGGTGGCATAAAGCATCATTTCCATGATACCTAACTTTTTGGCCTACCAAACACCCACTAATTAATATTTTTTTCATAGTGCTCCTGTGCAAATTATTTATAGAGATGTTACGGTTGTCTTGAATTCATTAGAGAAAGATTTTTGAGTTAAAAATTGTACTTGTTTGTGAGCTTGCTCTTTTTTACTGTGTAAGTATTCTAATATTGTTTTATTATCTGCCACAGAAAATGTATCGCTAAATAAGGTGGAGCCTTCCAATGGTTTGTTACTTAATCCAATCTCCATCAATCTATATTTAACATATTCTACTGATGTGGCTTCTTCATATATAGGAAGATGAAAATTTATTCCATAATGACTCAAGAATTCTTTGAAAAAATCAATCGCTGGACGCCTTTGTTCAGGAAATTCTTCTTGATATATTGTGTATCCAGCGTTTATATCATGATAATCATTCCTTAAACAAAAATCGATTGCATGAGTAAGTAAGGCAAGCATTTCACCCAAAATAATAAGATTTTTTTTGTAAGTTAAAATATCTGATTCAATATCTTTAAGTGCAATACTTCGAAAAGTGCCAGAAATATCCAAGGTTTTATGCTCTAATAATAAATTATTACCAAATCGTTTGGTTAATTCATGTATGCGGTATTCAATAATTTCTCTATGAATAGAGCAACCGTTATTAGCAGATAAGAGACAGACAGGAATACTACGCATCATTAAGAGAGATGCTGTTAAAGTGCTATCTCTTCCGCCTGTAAATAATACAACATGAGTTTTTTTTGAGGAGATATTATTCCTTTGATTTTGTTCATTATCTAGTATAGATATGGTATCAATCATATTTTCTAGTCTTATTAAAAAAATAGTAAAGGTTTTCTTTATTTGTTATTTAACAAAGCATCTATAATCCATCGATCATTAGAGAGTAATTCTAATAATTCTGTTTTTGTTGAGCATTTTGTTCGCAGCTTAATATTATTGATATGAGTCTCCACGGTGCGTGCTGAAATATTAGCAATTTTAGCGATGGTTTTTATATTATTACCTCTTAATAAATATGCACAACATTCTAATTCTTTTATTGTAAGATAAAAATTATTATTAAAATGTATGCGTTTAAGTTTTTTGAGGCAGTAAATATTATCAAATATTGTTGAAGATGAATTTTTGCTGCAATAGTTAGGTATAGGAAGTGTTAATTCTGTTGAAACTAGGTTTTTTTTTATATTAATTCCAGGTATATCGTCAATCTGCTCTTTGAAATAAATTATAAATGCTCTCAATAAATCAAGATTATTTATATAAAAGTTATTTATA